>CENS01077944.1_pt1 | contig 17129 bp, 17 predicted proteins | sample 530201 | NCBI WGS metagenome assembly CENS01 (sample SAMEA2619747, study PRJEB7988) | marine metagenome | biome: marine biome (ENVO:00000447); feature: surface water layer (ENVO:00002042); material: "saline water (ENVO:00002010), including plankton (ENVO:xxxxxxxx)" | depth 5 m | reverse complement strand
AAAATTTGATTATCTATCACGGCATTTAATTATTTATATCAAATATGAAAAAAAAAATTAATTTCACTAAAAAAATTACTAAAATTATTTCTAATGATATTGATATGGATATATTTAAAATTATTAATTATGAATCTAAATTTAAAAATAGGCAAACTAAAATTAAATTAAATGTTAAAGATATTCAAAAAATTATTAATAGTGGGTGGGATAAGCATTATGCTGACTCTAAGGAATGGTGCGAACTACTAAATCTGCCAGAAACTACTTTATCAGCTGTTGAACATTTAAAAAAAATTTTAAATAATATTCGTGGTGAATATCTCAAGTGTAATCTATATAAAAAAGGAATTGGTAGAGCTATGTACAGTGGAGCTATATCAATGTGCAATATGCCAAGGGAACTACGTCATGCTCTATCTGTTAATCATATATTTACTGAAGATAAATTATATGAACAGACAGACAGATTATATGATTACGATATAGACAATGCTCATAATGTTATATTATTAAATATATGTATTAAATCAAAAATTAATATTAAAGAATATAACTTATTACAGGATTATTGTCTAAATCGTGATAAATGGTTAAAAGATATATCAGAAAATATATATAATAGTAATAATAAAGATTCTCGAGAGCAATCTAAAAAATTAATGTTAATAGCATTAAATCAAGGTTATCTAGAAACAGATGAAATTAATGATACTTTTATTAAAGTTCAAAAATTTCAACTTCAAATTAAAAATATTTTTAAAAATTATTTTAAATCTTGTAATGAAGATTTTTATAAACAATGTGTTAAAAATAAAAATAATAATAAACATGCTGGTTTTAGAAGCTTCGTAGCCAAGATTTTACAACATCTCGAATGCTACATCGTTGAAAATGTTATTACTAAATGTGAAGAAAATAAATTAATTAATAAAAATCATTTTGATTATCAGTATGACGGTTTTCAAACTGAAAAAAAAATTGATATAAATACATTAATTAATTATAGTAATGAACTGGGATATAAATTAAAATGGTCTATTAAAAAACCTACTCATGCTGAAAAAATATGGAGGGAAGTATATGAATGTATTGAAGATTCTAAAGAAGAAATGGAACACCCTGATATATACTGTGATATTTTTGATGACGATTATTTTAAAACACTTATTGGCAATTTTGAAAAAATGAAAAGCTATTGGGAAATATTTTATACTTTTGTAAAGAATCCTGAACCCTGTTATTATTACAGCAGAATTGTTAGTTATAATTGTTCTATTACTAATAAAATTAAAAAGCAAAGGCGTATTACTCCATATTCTGAAGAAATTGTTAAAAAACAATATAAGCATATACATTGTAATATTAAAAAAACTAGATATGGTGATAAAAAAATACCTTTCTTAGATGACTATGTAGTAGATTTAAATAAAAAAACTAAAGAGTATATGGACTTTTTTCCGTGTAATAGTAATAAACCTAAATCATTTGATAAAAAAATGTATAATACTTTTACTGGATATAATGAAATATGCTTCGAACCTGATATTAAGTTTGATCCAAATTCTATTAAAAAAGGTGGTATTCTATATTCATATTTAAAAGTAGTTGAAAATGTTGTAGGTGGTGAAAAACAAAAAAAATTATTTTTACAATTAATGGCGGATAAAATTATTAATCCTTCTATTAAAAGACCGTTTGGTATTGTAATTACTGGAAAGCAGGGGGAGGGTAAAAATAATATATTAAATGTTTTATCTAAAATTATAGGACAGCATCATTATTTATCAACTGCAAATATTAAAGATATAACTGGAGATTATGCGGAAGGTATGATGAATAAGCTAATTGTCAATATGAATGAGATTAGATTCGCTGATACTAGAGATAAACGAGATACTTTAAAATCATTAGTGAGCGAAGGACGAGCCAGGTTCAATCCTAAATATTGCAGACCCATTGACCAGAACGTATATGCGTTAATTGTTATTACCAGTAATAATCCAGGATGCGTTCCGCTAGATATTAAAACTGGAGAACGTAGGTGGATTGTTTTTAATGGGAATAGTAAAAATTTATCATTAAAAAAAGCTTCTACAGATACTAAATATAAAACTAAATGGGCTAAATTAGTAGCTCTTTGGGATACAGATGAATTTATTCGACAATTATATTTATATTTAAAAAAATTAGTAAAAGATAATCCTAATTATGATTTTCAAAAGAAACAAACTGAAAATACTCAAACACCAGCTTATAGAAAACATGCTATGTATTTTGTACCCGATGTCGCTTTAATGTTAATTGATTATATTAAAGCTAAGAAATTTATTGAATATAAAATTAAAGATGAAGATAACCCATTCCCTGAAAATAATATTCATTATTCAAAAGAACCTGAATTTAAAATGCTCCATACAACTACTTTAAATGAATTAACTAGTTTTTATAAAGATTGGTATAAAAATTCTTACGGAGGTAATGAAAATTTTAAACCTAATAATAAAAGATTAAAAAATAATATACTTTCATTAAATATTAATTCTATGGAATCTGAAACTGGCAAAAATAATTTACAAGATATTAAATTTATACCTATTCGAGTATTATTAGATTTTCATAATAAAAATTTCTTTCATGACGATATATCTGACTGGGATACCCCTGAGCCTTTAACAGAAAAAATAGTCGATGATGATTTCGATGATTTATAAAATAAATATAAAATTTTTAATATTTTTATTCTCATTTTTTTTTTATAATATTTAAATATAATAAATGCTAGAAACAATTGTTAAAATACAGAAACCTACAGCGAAGGGAAAAAAATATTCTGCAATTATTAAAAATAAAAAAACTGGTAAAACTAGAATTATTAATTTTGGTTCTGCTATAAATGAACAGTATTTCGACTCAACTCCTTTAAAATTATATTCTGATAAAAATCATAATGATCCTAAAAGACGACAAAATTATTTTAATAGATTCTCTGGAACGAAATATAAAACACAGGCAATTAAAATAGAAAGAGCCAAAGGTAAATATACTCCTAAGCTGTTAAGTCATATGTTCCTCTGGATTGTGGCTATGGCATCATTAATAAGTTTATCCCTAAATACGACAGCCTCTTCAATAGTATAGAAATACTTATAAAATAATTTCCCATTATTTATGTGTTTATTATGGATTTGTAAATAATATTGTTTTTTATTAGCTCTTTTATCAAAATGAATATATCTCTGTCCAGTTTTATTTTTTTTTATATCTCTAAAGGGTTTTTGATTATTGATTTGCGTTTTCTGGTCTGCCCAGCGTAAATTATTAACATTGTTATTAGATTTATTTCTATCTATATGATCCACACTTGGTAGATTATCTGGATTAGGTATAAAAGCTAAAGCCACCAATCTATGAATTCTTGAGCTATACCATTTTTTATCCTTATATAATGCAATACTAGGATAAAAGCCACCACCTTTAGAACAACTATATTTTAATATTGTATTTTTTTTACCCATAACATTTCCAAAGTTTGAAACTTTATAACCTTCAAAACCTGGTATTGGTCTAAATTCCTCCTCAGTCATTTTGTAATAAAATAAAATATAATAAAAAAGAAATCAAATTTTTTTTAATATGGTAATTTATTTAAATAATATTTTTCTCTTTTTAACATTTTAACAAATCTGTCTATATGAATTTCATTATCTAAATGTCTTTTAATTCTACTTGTTTTACTTATATATCTTCCACATATACATTTATATCGATAATTTTTACATTCTTTATAGTCATTAATTATTTTATTTTTTAAATCATTATGGAAATTTATAAAACTTTTATCAGTTTGTAATTGATAATATTTAGTATGGTTAGTTATCTTAAATGGTAAATTATTATAATCAATCATTTTATATATTATATATATTTTTTTAGTTTTAGGGAAACTAGGAAAAATCACTCAAACTCTCAGATTGCACAACTGAAAAAAAATGAGTGTGTGTGATATTTTAAAATTTCAAGTTTTTTCCTAGTTTCCCTAAAACTAAAATTTAATCAAAAGTTACTATTAAATGATTAATATTATTATTTTTTTCTTCTCTCTTTTTTTTTTTAATTTTATTATTTATTCTACGTTCCATAATCTCTCTCTCTTCTTTAAGGAATGGTCTCCTAGACATCGTAATAGATCTATTATTATAATAATTTAATTTACATCGTTTAGTAGTATTATCAATACGTATATTAACTTTTAGATTTTTATCACAAGGACAGTGAGAACGTCTTATCTCATATCGGTTCGATATATTCTCAGAACTTTCATATTTATGTATATGAACCTTGCATTTATAATTACAACATAAAGTATATATATAATGATAGTCTATAGCTATTGCTTGAACTAAATTTTTATGAGAGTCCATTAATATATTTAATTAATTTAAATTTAAATAGTTTAATTTTAGATTAATTAATTTAATTCGATAAAGCTGTAGCAATATTGCCGCTGCTCCCGTCGATTTGTATAGCTTTAAAGTACTGCATACAAGCATTAACGTTGTATTTGAGCGAGGCGGTATCGACCGATTGGAAGGTAACCTCGACTACTACACTATTGAGCGATCTGAGGGCTAAAGCACCTGAGATTTTATCTAATGCATGAGTATTGGCGAAATTAATATAGTATAAATTGTGAGGACTGTTACCGAAGGAATCGCATTCCTCGGCTGTTTCCTTGTTTTCTTCTACATATAAACCAGATGGGCGAGAGCCGTGGAGGTATAAAATTTCGTCATGTTTAAGCTCAATGATCTTACGCCCCCCAGCCGATATTTTTACGTTCTCCACGTGCGCGTAGGTATGTTCTACATTTACTCCAGCCACGCCTCTATCCACTATTTGATTACCATAAACACCTAATGCGGTGGTCTGATCAGCCGATTTACCTGTTTCCCCGACCGCAGCGATTAGAGCAGAGGTTCTATTGGGTTCTACATAAATGAGCATACCAGCCATTAATTCAGTGAAGAACACATTTAAAGTAGCCGTAGTGCGAGTTGCAACTCCTGCCACCTGTTTGCTAGTTGTTTTCCAGTCTGTAAGGAGCATAGCTAATGGCGAACCGCCGAGAGAATAGTTTTTCTCTTGAATTTTACGTTTATCATCATTATTAATAACTAAAAATTCAGAGCATAGATAGCAGGAATTTACATTGAAATCGACAGCTAGATCGGTGTTACCTCCTGAACCACCTGAGACAACTCGCCAGTGATCATTAGTTTCAATTTCAATAATTAATTTTTCACAGAAATCAGTGGGAAGCATAGTCTTAAGAGAATTAAACATCGAGAAGGGGAGGGGGGTGTATACATCGATAGTAACAGCTGTTTCGGCATCAGTGGCTATGAAGCCTGTGTTGCCATTAGGTGCAGCCCCAAAGCGAGGTGGGCAACCTACACCAGCCGTTCCTGCAGTTGAAGAGCGGCAATTCTGTTTCACATTATCTCTTGAAGCACGTTTCCACCCAGCACGTTTTTGGGCATCTTTTTCAGATTGAATTAAATAATGAATCTGTTGTCCAGTTAAACTGAATAGGGTGCGAGAGTTAGATAGAACACTAACTCTTTTAATCATAGCACATCCCATATTGGCGGCGACGGCGGAGGTACAGTTATCAGTACCCGGTGTCCAATCGACATTCCATCTAAGGTAAGCCGATTTCCAGTTACCGTATGCGGGGACTTCTACTTGATAACTGTTACCACCCATCGCTGCACCAAGGATTTGAGATTTATTATCCCTGGATCTGAAATGATTTGGCAAGGGTGCTTCCATTGTATAGACGAGAGCATCATTATTTGCACCGCCTGAGCCTTGTAAAGCACTGTTCATTAAAGATGAATTTTCAGCTGATAAAATTGCTATATCTGACATTTTTTATATAAATTATAAAAAGAAAATAAATTTAAGTATTAATTTTATAAAAAGTTTTTTAAATCATGTGGATTAAAAAATTTATTTCTTTTATATTTTCTAGAACGTAAATTATATTTTTTTATATAAAATGGAACATTAGTTGAAATTGGATCGGTATCTACGTAATTAATTCTAAGATTTGTTTTTTGTAATTTTTCATATATTTTATCAGTCATTTCATTTTTACTTAATAACGGATTATACATTTCTGAAGATAAATCTGGGAATCTTAGGGTAACCATAGATGCAGGGATTGTACCACCGGAATAAGATATAATTTTAGGTCTATCTAGATTTTGATTTCTGGATAGCGATATAGCTTCTTTGGTTAATGCAATACCATCTAAAATAACTTTATTATATTTTGAATCACTATACCAATTTTTAGAACCGTATGATAAAACATTTTGTTTAATATCTGACATATCTTTCAAGTTAGTACCTTTAAAGGCTACATAATATCTATTATTAAATTTATATAATGCGACGTTACCATCGTCCTTAACAACTTCCATTCTATCTGTTCCTCTATTATCTTCAGTCATGTTTCTAATTATATTAACTTCTGATAATTGCTCGCCATTTGCTACAGTAGATGATTTATAAATAATAACTTTATCTATAATAGCATTGGATAAAATATATTCATTGTTAAAATCATTTTCTCCAGATGTTTCAGCTATAAATAATGAAAATAATTGAATTAATAAATATGGATTATTTTCAGTTTCTTTAAAAACATTTTCTATATTATTAAAACCAGCGGATATAGTAAATAAAGTATCACTGTTTGATAACGTTCTTAATAAACTATGTAAATATAATGATTTCTTACCTTCAAAATTATATAAAGCTTTCTCTAAGTTCTCACCAAATCTTCTTAAATATTCAGTATATATACTATCTATAAATTGTTGAATAGCATTTTTTTCATTTATATCTAAAATAACTCTATCTGATCCTAATTGTTTTTTAAAAGCTGTTTTTAATTCTATTGGGATATTTCTAATGATACCTATACCAAACTCTATTAAATCTTTATCTTCTATAAAAACATTGAGAAATTTTCTTATTTGGAAATCAAATAAATCAGTTATATTTCTTTTAAATAATTCCTCTTTAGTACATAAAAATAAATATACTATAATAATAGTTAATGGTATAATGGCTCTACCTCTTAATACTAATGATTTAGTTTTTTTATCTTGTAATACCAATCGACCAGTTATTTTTTTAGATAGGTTTAACCTTGTTAAAAATTCTGATATTTGAAAATCACTTTGAGCTATTGGAACTAAATATCTATCTAAAATAGATTTACTATTTATATTTTCACCGAAATTAGTTTCTACTAATTTATCTATAATTGTAAAAAAATAAGATTGAATTAAACGTTCTGCTATTGTATTATCTAATAAAGATAAATTAGTAGTAGGGTCGGCAAATTCTGTACTAATATCTAATACTGAATCGTCATGAATATTCTGTTCAGCAGGATGGCTTTCTTCAACTGGAGTTTTTTCAGGAGGCTCAGAACTTAATTCAGGCTCTGGTGTAGTTCTATCTCTCAAAAAATCTTCAGGTGTGGGCAATTGCTCTTCTGAGAGCTTATCGATTGCTTGTTGAGCTAAGTTACCTGAGTCTATAGTATCGTCTCCTAACTCTTCTTCACCTTTAAAAGTAGCTCGACCTCCCTGAAGAATGTCTCGTAGTTCAGCTCGTTCTTCTGGTGTTAAGACGCTAGTATCTTGTGGGTCATCGTTATTTATTTTATTGGCTATATCAGTTAAAGTTATATCCTCGTTATTTAAATCCTTTCTTAATTTTTTAGCTCTTTTATCCTGTTCTTTATTAATAGCAGATAATTGACTATTTATCTGATCTAAATTGGGGCGGTCGTCATTCTTCAATTTATCTTTTAAAGCTTGTTTCTCGTTAATTAATTCCTGATTACTTTTTCTAAACATCGGTTTATCAGTCTGACCCTTAGGCATGGGGTCATATTTATCCGATGATTCTTCAGATAATTCACCTTTAATACCGCCTGTAGATCGAATATCATTTGGATTTCTATTCGGGTTTCTTAATTGTCTTCCTTCTTGAATTGTATCTTGTGGTACATAGCGTCCCCGTCCTATATCTTTAGGAGGCTTTGCTGGTGTCCTTTTTTTAAAAGACACCGTAGGTGAGGAGGTTTCACGTGAATCACCTGAACCAAATAAATTTTCAAAAAAATTATCTAATACCATTATTATATTATATTAATATAAAATATTATTTAATTCTTTTAAAAATTTCCTTTCTTGTCATATTCAAAAAATAAATATATACCACTTAGGTAAGTTACCGTATCATCAACGGCAATAGCACTCGTTTTAGCTTCCATTTCTATTAAATTATTATTAGTATCATATCTCCGAACACTAGCCGTTATATTTCTATCCACTTTTCCACTAGTTAAAAATTCTATGTCTAGCCCACTGACTATAGTTTGTAGCTCGTGTGATAAGGGTAAAATTAATGCATTACTGTGCTGATAGTCGTCACCGCCATCGGTTTTAGAAGCCATACCGTTGTGGATTTGATTTCCTAAAAAATCTAAACTAACATACAAAGCATGAGGTATAACAGCTCCTGCATTGTCGTTCTTTAAATATACTGCATAAGATTTTAATCTAATATGCTGGGCATTTATACCACTGCCTGAAATTTGTGATTTAATATCTAAGGTAGTTTCAAAAGGTCTGATATGAATTGAGAAGAGAACCATTTATATATATATTAATTATATAAAATAATATTAATATTTTTTTAAATACCATCTGTAGCATTTTTAAAATTATCTGGGTCTTGTAGATTATTCTTTTTAATACCTTCAAATAAATCACCAAATTCTTCATTTTCAGTCTCTGTATACGTTTCTTTATTATTATTCTTTTTATTAATTTCATCTAATCTCTGGTATTTTCTCAAACCTGCACCGAAAATACCCTTACCATGGTTGTCTCCTTGATTTCTAGGTTTATTTCTCATTTTAATTAATGCTTTCGCCTTTTTAATATCTAATCGGACATAGCCTCTGACCTCGCCTCCTTCTAATCTCTGTTTCTCTAAAGCTAATTCTTCTTCAGTTAGATCGGCTTCTTTAGGTGGTTTAGTCTTATTAAAATTATATTTATATTGATTCGCTTCTTTATGTTTATGGAATCCTTTTGCATCATTACCCCCAGAGTAATTTCTATCTACAAAGGTATTCTCATATACATGGAACGACTTATCTCTAAATTCTTTTGTTCTTGGAAATAAACCTCGTTCCCATTTATTATAATGATTTACACCAGGTAATTTATTAGGTAATTTTACACTATTCTGATTTATTTTAGTTATCTTATAAATAGCATTAGCTTTGAATGGCTTCTGTTCGTCATTAACATAATTAAACTTTGTTGTCATTTATATATATTCTATAATGATTTTTATTTTCATTATTTTTTTTAGTTTTTTTAGATTTATTTTGATAAAGTTTTAATCGATATTTTCTTAATTTAGGAGGAGCTGTGGATTTAAATGCATAGTCTTGAAGTTGTATAGTTCCTGATATAGTTTGATTACATACTAAAGCCTGGTATGACTTAGAGAATATATTTTTAAATACTTCATCTATATCCCGTTTAGACCCGGCTAGTGATAGGTAATTATCCTTAACCATTTTTAAATCTCTTGCACTCTTGGGCAGAAAATTTACTACTATTGAACTACAATTCCTCATTAAAGGTGAAGCCATTTGACATCTCTGCAATAAATTAAATACATCTATTGAGCAGTGGCGGGAATAACATGCTAGATTCCGCATAGATACTGAATTCTTAAACATTTTACCAGACTCGGTCATAGAGGAAACATCATCACATATAATTAAAATATTATCACGAGATTTAGTCTTCATTCTCCTAGAAATTATTTTTTCCATATTTTCTAGATCTGTAAAGCGATGAGCATCAGGAACAAAAGGGAATTGCTTAGGTAATTGAATATGAGCGGTCGAAGAGAATAAAAATGCATGTTTATATTTCATAGCTTTATTCCTCCAATATATAGCCTCATTGACCCAGTAGCCCTTCCCGCTTTTAGAAGCTCCATTTACTGTTATAAACATATTTTTTTTGTAGTCTTTCAAGGTTTTAAAATCAAATTCATTTAATTCCATTTAATATTATATTAATATTATATTTTTTATTTTATTCGTGCTATTGAAAAATAACTTCCCGAAGATAAACTACCTGTTCCATCTCCCCCGCTCTTCACCTGTATTTTAAAAGGATCAGCTGTAGTAGTTAAATATATTATAGAATTAAATGTCACTTGTTGATAAGTATAAGCATCATTATCTATTTTTTTTAAATGTGATATTGTTGATAATTGAGTTCCCGAACCCATTCCAGTACCTTCACCTACAAAAATTGCCGAAACTAGTGGCTCATCGCCTTCGTTTGCTATAAATTTCAATGTTGAATTAATTAAATAATATCCGTTAGTAGTTATGCTCCATTTACCGCCAGAATATGAAATTCCGCTTCCAACAATTGAATTTAACCCATCATTCCAATCGACATCCTGATAAGAAGTTGTTAGATTTAAAAAATTTGATGATGTGTTATAAGCAAAATCTGAAAATGGTGTATAAATCCCCTGCAATGTTGTTATTTCGTTCTCGTGTGTATTTGTTAAAGTTTGTAAATTATTAATTTCTGTTTCGTGTGTTGCTATATTTGACTGGTTTGTGGTTATTAAAGTGCTATTTGTTTCAATTGAAGTTTTTAACCCCGAAGAAGCTGTGTTAGCTAATTGACTAGTATGAGTTGCTGTTAATGTTTCTAAACTTGCTATATCTTGTTCATCATCATTTATTTTATGGGTATTCATTTATATTATAATTAATTATTATTTTTTTTCATTTTTTTATAAAAACTTAATCCGGTGTGCAATAGTCCATTTGAATTATTTATTAGTGAAGGTCGTCTAATTCTATTTGAGGATTGTTCTACATCGTTAGGAGCTGTTTCATTATTATTACAATCTGATTTATCTTTTAAAAATGGTAATATTTCAGATATAAATAATAATAATCCTAAAGCATAATTAACATAACTACCATAACATTCACTAGAAATATTATTTAATAAACTTGTAGTATTTATTGAATCTAAAGTATAATTCATATATTATAATATCTACATATAATTTATTTTTTCAGTTTTTAGGGAAACTAGGAAAAAACTTCAAATTTCAAAATATCACACACACTCAAAAAAATAGTTGTGTGCAATCTGAGATTTTTCCTGATTTTCCTAGTTTCCCTAAAAACTGAAAATATATAAATTATTTATTTTTATCAATTTTATTATCATTATTATTTGATTTACTATTCTCCGAACCCATAACTCCGCCTAGTATTAATGACAGTGTCGATATATAGAAGCCATCTTTATTATTATTCATAAGCATTATCATACAGAATCCGAGTACGGAACTCATAATCCCACATTTAAATAAAAAAACACATAATTCTTTATCGCCTTTCATGCATAAACAGTTCCATTCTCTGTCTGGAGGCGTATCGTATAAAACCTTTTCACCATCATGATAAACACCCTCTTCTAATTGTTTTAATTCTATAATTTTTTTATTATCATTAATTATATTTTTTTTTTCATCTATTTTTTTAATATTATTTTTCATATATAATAGTAAAATATTTAATAACCAATATATTGTAAAGGATTTGATGTAGAAGCAGATGTCGCAAAAGTGTCTGGAATTCCATACACCACAGCCTCCAAAGGGCCAAAATTATCACTATCCGTCGGATTCTCAGGAGTTGAGTCGCTCTCATAGTGTGCTATTGTTTGACCGCCTCCATCGCTGTGAGAACCCCATCCACCCCATAATATCCAACCAGTATTCCCAGCAGTTGAACCAATCGTATTATCACTAAGTGGATAAATACTTTTTACAAAAATATACCTCGTATATGCTGTATATGGCGTAAATCCCTGGTCGTGTAGTCTTATTTTCTCCTGTCGAGAAGTCCATTCAGAATTACCAGCTCTGGCAAAAGTTACTGTTCTTCCTATTATTGAAGATGCAGATGATGATGTGCCTAATGCCCAAACGAGATTTCTTCCAGAGAAATATCGGTCCATCATATATTTAATGTCTATATATACTTTTGAACTAAATGGTCGGAATACTACTTTAAAATCTGTATGTGGTTGAAAAAATGTGTTTTCTGTAATAGTTCCGCCCCCATTTCCAGCGCCATTACCATACCCCAACCGATGATATGAAACCAATTCGCTATGAATTGATGTTATACCTATAATCATTGGTATACCACTTCCATAATAATGATATTGTTTCATCGCATTAATTTCTCCATTCACATCTAATTCAAAAGAAGGCGTTTCATCTTTTATTCCAACAAATCCATCAATGCGATTTATTGTCATTTGAACTTCTGCTGTTCCATCATTTCCCTGGTCTGTTATAAATTGTAGTTTATTATCAAAACTATTAAAGCGTATTCCAGCACCCTGGAAATATTCAGCAGTATTTGATAAGTTGTCTGTAAAAATTAATTCACTGGAAGTTGATAAATTATTATTACCATTTAGTCGTAATCTTACAACACCAGTAGTATTACCAATTTCTAAATCACAATTAGGATTACTATTATTAATACCTATATTTTTATCACCGAAATAAATATCATCACCACTAACGGTGATTAAATCTGTTTTAGCTTTAATATTTGCTATATCAGTATCATTACTAGAAATATTAGTAGAATTTGTAGAAATATTAGTAGTATTTGTGCTAATATTAGTAGAATTTGTAGAAATATTAGAAGTATTACTAGTTATAGAGGTTTTTAAACCAGAACTGGAACTACCTGATAATTTATTATTTATTGTAGTAATACTAGTATTAATACTACTTACATTACTTTCTAAAGTAGCGATGTCTTGTTCGTCATCATTAATTTTATGGGTATTCATTATATATATATAAATATAGAAAAAATAATAAATTTTATTATTAAAAATAGCGTCTTGATTTTTTTTCTATATTTATATATATATATTATGCCTGAGAAGAAAAAAATAAAATTCACTAAAAAAAAGAAATTGCGTGGGGAAACCCGAACGGAAAAATTTTTAGCCATGTTGCAAAAAATCCGCCAAGATCGAGAACGGAGATTAGCTGAGGCTCAAGGCGATGGAGAATCGAAAGCTCAAGCAGGAGCAGTCCCTATAAAAGAAGAGAAATCTATACCAGCAGGAGCTAGAGCCGAAGCTGAAATTAGAAAATTTGGTAAAGCAAAAACATTCGGTTCTAAAAAAGTTGTTCAGCCAGGTAGGTATATACCTAAATCATTAGTATTAGACGGGGTCGCTTATCCAGTATTAAAGAGAACTCAAACTGCAAAAAATGTAGGATTTACTAAAGCTAATAAAGATGTAAAGGCTTTACGAGATGTTCTTAAATCTGTTCCAGATAGCCAACGCTTAAATAAATGGAAAGAATATTACTCTGATTTATTTAAAGTACAAGATTCAGTTTCTAAAGATGGTGAAAATATTTTAGATTATATTTTTGAATTAGGTAATAGTGATCAAGCTTCTAATATAATGGCTGGTATGGATTCTGACGGAATTCTAGCTAAACCACCTGAAGCTAAACCAGCGGAAGAAGTTGAAGTTATTGATTTAGATTTAAGAGGAACAGCTAGAGGAGGTAAAAAACCTGAAATAAAAATAAAAAAAAAAGAAGTAAAAGATTTACAGAGGATTACCCAACCTAAAGATTTAAAGGAATTCTTTGAATTTATGAAACAAGAAGGAATGATAGAAAATACCGTAGAGGAATTAATTAAAAGAGCTATTGCGAAAGGATATAAATTTGAGCAAGATTTAGTCACAAATCCGTCAGCCATGTTTTTAGCTACAACGGCATTTAATATGTTATATGGTTCAATGGGCTTAGCACCCATAAGAATACCTACAATGGCTGTTATCACTGGTTTATCATTACTAATAGGCGATACAGGCTTAAAGAATGAATCTTTAGCATTATTAGAGGACAATAAAGCTACGGCTGGGGATAGGCTAGTCTTAGATGATGAAGCCCTAGGCAATAAAATGCTACAAGATGTTCTTAAGTTTAAAGATGCTGAAGAAAGAATAACTTTCGGTCCTGAGCCAAACACATTTAGAGGAGAGCCTTCTAAAGCTCAACAGATAGCGGAGAGGTTTAATGAAATTTTCTCAGATTATGACGACTCAAGGCGTGACCAGGCTATGTATATGCTAACCAATTTAAGTTCAACTCCTCAATTAGGAAATATTGAAGCTGGAAATTTAGATGTTTTAACTGAATTTCCGAGATTATCTGATATAGATCCCCCTCCACCACCTGTTCAACCTCCTGTTCAGCCTCAACAAGCCCCTGGAGGTCAAGCACAACCACCACCCCAGCCACCTGGACAACAACAACCGCCCGGGGGTCAAGCACCTCAAGCACCCCAGCCACCTGGACAACAAGCCCCCCAACCACCTGTTCAACCTCAAGCACCCCAGCCACCTGAAGAAGTGGAAATTAATCCTAAAGAACAGATAATGGAGAGAGGTGAGACGCTACCATTTGGTATGGACGAAAAAACAACAGATGATAAAATGGATGTAGGTATACATAATTTTTCTATTCAAAGGATAGCTACAGCTAATGATATAGATTTCACTTTTAGGAAATCAATGATAAAGCAATTTAATCCAAAAATTCAGAATCCAAAAAATATTATAGAAAAAATAATATTAGAATATGGGTTTTTATTATTTATTGAAGAATCGTTAGATAATTTCTCTATAGAAGAGGCTTATGAGTTAATGACACTAAAAGATATTTTATTAGAAAATATCCGAGTGGATAAACAGGTCAAACAATCTTTAATTAAAATTAAAGATAATATAATAACAGCTTCAGGCGATGGAGATCCAGAAAACCCATTTAGTGGAAATGATATTGGCTTTATATTAAATGGTCAATCATTAGGTATCAGTCCTCAGCAATTAGTTCAAAATTTACAAAATATTAACCAGCCTCAAGCTCCTCCTCAAGCTCAACCAGTTCCACCTCAAGCACCTCCTCAAGCTCAACCAGTTCCACCTCAAGCTCCTCCCCCAGTTGATACCTATCAAACATTAAACCCCAAACTTAAAAAGAAAGGTCGTCTGAATTTGAAAAAGAAGAAACAGAAGAAACGGGTAGGAATTAAACCAGCTCAAAATTTAATATTTAGATCTAGGTTAGTAAATCCTGTAAATTATCAGAATTTAAGAAATAATGCTGAACAAATAGAACATACAGGAAATGATTTAATATTTAGAAATAATAAAAAAGATATAAAAAATAATAAACTAGTTATTTTTAGATAATTATTTTCTATATATATTTTGTATATACTCGCTGGTTAGTATATACACTATGATTCATTTTTTTTGCAATCTCTCTCCGTATATTTTCCTCAGAAACCCATCTTTCAGAATTCTTTATTTTTCGGAGCATACATACAGAGATATTTTTATTAAATTTAGATTTAAAATATGATGTTAAAAACATTGAGAGATTTACTTTGCTCATTTTTTTACCATCGGTTTTCTTAAAAAATAGATGGTCGTCTGAGCTTCTCAGATGGTAATTAATATCAAGGAATATACTTGCTATTTTTAATAATCTTTTATTTAAAATTAATTGTTCATTTATAATAGTTTTAACTTTTATAACATTCTTGCCAAATGAAAAGAACATATTATTTTTATCTAGTTCAACTAAAAAAATATTATTATCTTTTATTTCATCTGAAATATTAATAAAATTAGTATAAGTTATATGTCTTGTATCACAGTACTCCAGCCGTCTTGGTTCAAATTCGGTGTAAAGTGATAATATAAATAATTTTTTTATTTCATTTAAATCATTTATATTAAATTGATTAACTTTTAATAAGTTATTCTCGTCTTTTAATTCTGGTTTTAATGTTCCATCTTTTAAAAAGAATTTAGAATGGAATTTATTGTATTCACCTTCAACCGCTTTATAAATCTCAGACCATGAGACCCAGTTATCTTGCTCTCTTTTATTTTTTTTATGAGTTGAAATTCGTTTAATTTCTTTAGAATTTATTAGCTGTAATTCGTTAATATATTTTTTATATACACGCTTAAACCCCCTTCTAATAATTGGTTTAGGCTTCAAACCTGGTGTATATTGTTTATTAATCGATAAAAAAACTAAAATACATTTTAAATAATTAAAAGTATTTTTAGTTTTAATAAATTCCATAACTTTATCGAAATCTTTTAAAAAATTTAAATTTTTAAATTCTTTTCCAGTAGTGCCGATAGAAATTTTTTTAATAATAGCTATATATTTATCAATTGAATTTTGTTTTAATTTTCTATTTGATTTTTCTAACTGTTTAATTAAAAAATTCATAAGTCTTTATATTATAATAAGATTAAAACTTTAAATATTATTTTTTAGTTTCATAGTTAAGCATTTTTGAGTTCTAATATGATTACATAAATTATATTTAACTACAACACTTTTACAAATATTACAAACGATTTTTTGATTATTTTTTAATCGATATTGTTTGCAATATTCTTTATTTTTATTTTTATTTTTAAAAGCATCATAAGTATTTAATCCATTTTTAATACTATCATATTTATTAATATAGAACTGTTCAACTAATCTCATAATTTTTTTAGAGCAAGATCCGTTATATATAAAAATTGGAATTAATTTAATTTGTATATTTTTTTTTCTAATAAACTTATATAATTTATAATTGTATTTGCTAGATTTTTTATCAAAGCATTTATTAATATGTTCGCTTTGTCTATATAAAAGTTTATTAATAGTGCAACCTATATAATTGCAATTCTCCATACGATATACAGTAAATTTATTTATTTTTTTTTTAGATTTCATATATTAATATATTTGACAGCCTTTAAATAATATTTTAGTTAGAAGAGAAAACATATTTGATATAAATAATTAACTGCCGTGATAGATAATCAAATTTT
>CENS01060472.1_pt1 | contig 17205 bp, 13 predicted proteins | sample 530201 | NCBI WGS metagenome assembly CENS01 (sample SAMEA2619747, study PRJEB7988) | marine metagenome | biome: marine biome (ENVO:00000447); feature: surface water layer (ENVO:00002042); material: "saline water (ENVO:00002010), including plankton (ENVO:xxxxxxxx)" | depth 5 m | reverse complement strand
GACATCTCTGCGGACGGGCGCTACCAGATCGACTGCTCGTTCCGCATGAGCGGCAACAACCGCGTCGAGGCGTTCTGTCGAACGTGGCTCGACACAGGCAGCGGGTTCGTGCGGCAGAGCATGCACACGGCCAGCAACTACTCTTCGCGCGACTCCGACCAGAACACGGGCAGCGTGACGCTGAGCACTATCCTGAGCCTAAGCAGCGGCGACAAACTCAAGTTCCAAGCCGAGGCCGATGCCGACGGCACGGCAAACATGGTCACCAACGGCACCTTGCTACGGATCATCCGACATGTCTGAGATTAACGGCGATAGCTGGGACAAATACCGGCGCTTGGTTATGGACAGCATTGAACGGCTCACGACCGAGATCCGCGAAGAGCGCAACAACTTCAAAAGCGAGATGCGAGAGCTTTACTCGCGCCTGTTTGACATCGAAAAGAAGATCGCGTCTCTAGAGGTGCGCTGCGGCCTAGCAGGGCTGATCGGCGGAGCCATCCCGGTGACGGCAGCATTATTGACTAGATACCTATGAGCTAACCATGGCCAAGAATGACGACCTCGACACCGACACCTCCAACCCGCAGACGATCATCGTAAAGGACGAAAAAGCCGCCCTCCGCATGAAGCGAGAGGAGACCAAGGAAGCGCAGGCGCGCTACAACGCGATCGTCGCTCGCGAGAAAGCTGAAAAGCAGGCCGAGCGCGAGATGCGGCGGGAGGAGATCCAGTTGGAATTGGCGCGGATCAAGCTCAACACTTCGGCTACTGAGGCTGCGCGACTCAACCTCGCCAAGACTACGCCCTTCATCCTGTGCATTCTGATCGGCGGGTTCATCGTCATGCTGGGCACGGGCGCGATTCCAGACGAGTCGGTCTCGGTTGCTTCAGCCCTGTTAACCCTTCTGGTTACAGGACTTATGGCGAATCTCCGGAGTATTATTTCCGAGGGTAGCCCAACAGAAGAACCCAACGGCAACGGACATGAGCCAAAGCCACCGGCCAAGAAGACCCCTACCCCACCTGAACCTAAGAAGTAACCTATGAAGAAGTTAGCTGTAATCGCAGCCTGTGCGCTGCTCTCTGGATGCGAAGGCATCTCTGTCGCTGACGCTTACGTCAAGGCAGACAAGGCCACCTACGACGCCATTGTCCCGGAGTATCGGGCTTACGTCGAAGCGGACGAGGATCTCGACGAGCCGTCGAAGAAGTCTCGCCTTCGCCTCCTTTCCACTTGGAAGCTCCGCATTGACGCCAACACGAAGAAGTAATGAGCGACATGACTCCTGACGTAAGTGCCTTGGTTGACAGCCTTAAGGCATCTATCACCGCCCCTGAGAAGCAAGAGATTCTGGAGGCAATCGCCGCCGATTCAGGCCGTCTGGCCGTGCTTTCTCTTACTGATCCGCAGGCTGCTGAAGCAGAAGTGCAGATTGTAAAGGCGACTCTTGCTAATCTCGGTCAAGCGGAAGCTGCTGCTGCCGTTCAGAAGATTACCGAATGGGTCACCGAAACTGCTGGTCGCTTCGTAAGCAAGGTCATGCCTGTCTAGAGGTTATGACATCGCACCCGGTTGTGTGGACCGGGTTGCTAGCAGGCTGTATCACCGTGTGGGGCAAGGTGATCAGCCTGCTTTTTTGTTGACCGAAAAGGACTTACGCCGAAGAGCAAAAAAATCGCTTCCTGTAGAGCGTATTTTGCTATCTTCCTGGCGTGCGCCAACACGCGATTTCAGATGAGTTGATCGACGAGGATGCGGCAGAGCGATCTGACCGCATTCAGGCTCGTATTAACCAGCATCGTGAAGACATGCGTTGGCTCATGGGGTCGCAGTCTGGCCGTCGGATCGTGTGGCGATGGCTACGCGAGATGCGGTTCTTCATGCCGGTGAATGACACCAACGGTCTTGCTCAAAGCCATAAGGCTGGAGCGCAGGCTGTAGGCACGAAGATCGCGGACGATCTGCTGGAGGCGTGTCCCGACCAGTTCACCTTGATGATCAAGGAATCTAATGACAGAGACCGAAACAGAAACTCCCGAAACTAACAACGAAGGGCAAGTTGCTGATTCTTTGCTGACCGGCCAAGACGCTGGGCAGCAACCGCAAGAGCAGCAACCGCAGGAAGCTCCTGCTCAACAGGAACAACCGGCGGAAGTAAGCGAGCCTGAAGGTGCGCCAGAATCGTATGAGTTCCAAGCCATTGAAGGCGCGGATCTCGAAATTGATTCGGCTCCGGTACAAGCATTTTCAGAAGCTGCTAAAGAACTCGGCCTAACTCAAGACCAAGCTCAATCAGTGCTAAATAAGGTCGCCCCGGCACTGAGGCAGCAGAACGAAGAATACGTTAACAACATTCGTTCTGAGTGGGTTGAAGCCGTCAAAGCTGATCCTGAAATCGGCGGAGACAAGCTTCAGGAAAATCTGGGCAAAGCTGTGCGCGTTCTCGACGCCTATGGCTCTCCCGAATTGAACGAGATTTTAGGGACTTCCGGCCTTGGAGATAACTTGTCCATTATCAAGTTTTTAAACAGGGTGTACCACGACATCGGTGAGGACCGTTTCCTTACCGGTAGCCAGACGGACAAAGAACAGCCGTTCTCTGCCCAAGATTTCTACAACAACTCAAAGATGAACTGAGGAGTTTTTAAATGCCTACCATTAGTGCAACTACGCACCCTACGCTGCTGGATTACACCAAGCGGCAAGATCCTGATAAGAGCATCGCGACGATCGTCGAGTCTCTTGCTCAGACCAACGAAGTTCTTGAAGACATGGTCCACCTTGAGGGCAACCTTGAGACCGGCCACCGCACTACCGTTCGTTCGGGTCTCCCGGCTCCGACGTGGCGCAAGCTCTACGGCGGCGTCCAGCCGACTAAGAGCGAGACCATCCAGGTCACGGACACCATCGGCATGATGGAAGCCTACGCCGAGGTTGACAAGCAACTTGCTGACCTTAACGGCAACACGGCTGCGTTCCGCATGTCGGAAGACATGGCCCACATTGAGGGCATGAACCAAGAGTTCACCAAGACGCTGTTTTACGGCGACGAAGGAACGGATGTCGAAGAGTTCACGGGGTTCCGTGCTCGCTTTAACGACAAGAATGCTGATGTTGGCACCAACATTTTGAGTGGCGCTAACTTTGGCGGCGCTGCTGTTGATGGTAACGACAACGCCAGTCTTTACTTGGTTGTTTGGGGTCCAAACACTTGCCACGGGATCTACTCCAAGGGCAGTCAAATGGGACTGTCTAAGGAAGACAAGGGTCAGGTGACCATCGAGGACGTGACCGGCGACGGCACGGGCGGTCGCATGGAAGCCTACCGCACCCACTACAAGTGGTGCTGTGGCCTGAGTGTCCGCGACTGGCGCTACATCGTGCGTGTCCAGTTTGCAGTGGGCGACTTGGCGCTTGATGGCTCTAGCCGTTACGACTTCGACTTGGTCGAAGCAATGTCAGATGCTTGCGAACTGGTGCCGAGCCTGAGCATGGGTCGTGCGTCGTTCTACTGCAACCGCAAGACGAAGCAGTACCTGCGTCGCATCATGGTTGACAAGGTCAAGCAATCGACGCTTGGCATGGATCAGATCGGTGGCAAGAGCCAACTGGTCTTTGATGGTATCCCAATTCGCAAGGTTGACGCGCTGCTCGAAGACGAGTCCGCGATCTCCAACATCTAATAGGAGGACACACACATGTTGATTGATTCAAACTTGGAACTAGCAGACAACACTGCGCTTCCTTCAACCGGAACTCTGACGGACAACCTTGTAATTGGTGGCTCGAAAGAACTTCGTGCGAATATCGCAGATAACGCAACGGCTGACCTTAGTGGTGGTGAACCAATTTATTTGGTAATTGAAGTCACCGCTATCCCAGCAGGCTCTTTGGCTACTTACAACTTTACGGTGTTTAGCCACAGTTCCGCTGTTTCTGCCGGGGATGCGGCTGCTGGGACGCTGCTGTTCCAAACAGGTCTGACTGCCAAGACATCTCTTCCAGCAGGGAAGAGGTTTATCGTGGCTCTGCCTGAAGCTGAATATGCCAAGCATATTATGGTTGCAGGAGCAGCTAACGCTACAGGCGGTGGTGTAATCACTTCCGGTAACATCAACGCCTTCTTTACTAAGGATGTTGTGAACTGGACCGGATCTGCCACCCGTGTCCCGGCTACTGACCCCGCTAACTAATGCGAGTTAGGGCCAAACAACGCGGCATTTACGGACCCCGGCGCTGGAAGCCGGGAATGGAGTTTGACTTGGATAGCCCTCGTCAATTCAACGCCTCCTGGATGGAGGTTGTTGAAGAGGCAAAGGCTGAAGAGCCAAAGGCTCCCGCTAAACGCAAGCCGGGACGCCCCAAAAAGCAGCCGAAGGAAGACAAGCCTTCAGCTTCGGAGCAGACGGAAGTCTGAGCCACATAGTGCGGGGGTCGCAGCCGCCGCCCCCGCGCTATACCTGACGGCGGCTAACTGAGGTGAGTCCGTGGCCGTCAGAAAGTTCATTGTCGTTGCTGGGCAGAATCAGGCTACAGAGGTAGCCGACGCGATTGAGTGGGAGACGAACCACCTCTACGCATCAATCCGTAGCCCGCGCAACCAGTCGTCCAAGACGCCGGACTACTCGGCTGGTCCCTACGACGACATCCTCACCCTGCCCTTTACGTTCAAGGGTGGCCCCCAAGCAGACGTTTTTGGGGCGACGACGTTTGGCTCGCACCAGACGGCGAATGTCATGGGCAAGGCTACTCGGGCGGTCAAGTATCTGACCTTCTACGACCCGACTGCGAGCTACCAGAACGTCGGCACGGCGACTGCTTCGACCTACCCCGGCACGGGCAAGGTGCTGGCAGGCTCTACGTCTACGAGCATCAACACATCGGTCACTTGGCAGTATGACCCGACAGGAATTGTCATTACGCGCCGCAAGACTGGCACTACGCACACCGTAGATTCAGCAGCGACTGCCGGGACGACTCTGACGTTTGACCCCGCACAAGCTTTTGTGCCGCCTCCTGAGACGGGTGAACTGTTCGACTTCACCCCTACGGCTGGGGCGAATGGAACCACAACTACCATCCTGCTGGAGAGCGAGTTTGGTGGCAACGCAGATCCAGGTTCGGCTAGCGATCCCAGCTTAAGCGCAGCCATCAACGCTTCTGGCGAGCACGCCTGCTACATCAACACAATCCTGACTTCAGGATCATATGGGTCTAGCCCTGTTGGTGGACCCGCTCGAATTACTTGCACTAGCCGTCCGGTTTACGTCGGCCAGCCAGTCAAGTTTTCTAATGGGTCGTCTCACAATGTCCCTTCTGGTTTGACGGCCGGAGATACCTACTACGTCACCCGCAAGGCTGGAGTCAGGGAAACGGTTACGTCGTCAGGCTGGGACACTGTCAACGATCAACTAGATTTTAGTTCGGCTCACGGACTGGGAGACAACGAGCCAATTACGGTGACTGCTGCTACAGGCAGTGCGCCAACAGCCCTGCCTTCTACAACGACTTTCTACGTCAAGCTGGTTGACGCTACTACCATTGAGTTCCGATCGGCCATCGGCGGAAGCGCGGTAGCCTTGGAGAGTGCTTCAGGCACAGCCACCATTACAAGGCTAGATTCCTACGCATCGTTCTTTGTAGCGACTGCTCCCGGCGGAGATGAGATTGCAATTACTGCGGACACTTCGGCTGCTCAACACGCCACACAGAAGCAACGAAACATCCAAGTCCTGTTTGAGCCGTCGTTCCGAGGAAGCCTGACTGGCTTGCAGGCTCGCTGCATTACGGCTAGTAACGCACTTAACGTAGGTGAGTCGCGAGCCATTCACGACGTTAAGTCTGCAAGCAGCATCAACACGTTGACGGTCGAGGCGTTCCCAGCAACCACTAGCGACGGCGACACGTTTGCCATCGAGGTTCCGCCGCTCAACAACCAGTCGATTCCATTCGAAAAGTGGGCGATGTGGTTGCCGTGGTGCCCGTTTGAGGGAGCCTCTAAGTTTGACGGCCCTGCCGAGGTCAAGATTACCTCTACCAACAGCACGACTGATGTCACGGTAGAGATCCAATCGTCACCAACTTTGGTTGGCGGAACGCCTCCAGCAGGCACAGCGGTCAAGTTTTTTACTTCTGGTCGCTTGCCTGCACCGTTGGTTGAAGGGCAGGTTTACTTCGTCAAGTCCGTTAGTGGATCTACCTTGACGTTGGAGGATTTGACCAGCGATACGGGCGGTGTCGTTGGTTCATCCGGGTCTACTCAATCTAGCATCGGCGGCTTGGAAGGCACGACTACTGCTGCCAAAGATGGATCTGGCAGTCCTAATCACACTGCTCGTCACATCATGTTTGTCTACGACCAAGAAGACAAGCAGAACCCCTACCCTCCCGGCTTCAACTACCCAAACCACCACGCAACGCCGCGTGCCTACCAAGCGTTCGATGGTCCGGGGCAGATCTCGGTTAACCCGAGCATCAGCTTCCACCCGAGCCTTGCTCTGAAGATGCACGAATACACGGGCGAGACCATGCATGTCTTGCTCTGTGCGATGAAGGCTACCAGCATCGGCCACAAGGAGGTGTTCCACTCTACGGACACGACCACCTCGCATGGTTGGCTGGACGAAGCGCAGCAGAAGTCGTGGTCGCCGGGTGAGCCGAACAACTGCTTTGCTCGCCTCGAAGACATGCTGGACGCAGCCAAACTGGCGTTCGAGGCAGACGGCGATACCGGCGAGTGCGTCGGCATCTTCTGGGCGCAGGGCGAAGAGGACGCCCGCTACCTGCCACTGTCCAACAACTACGAGGACAGCGCCCGCAAGATCCGAGCAGCCATCCGCAAGGCCATTAAGGACCGTTCGCTGACCTCGCTGGAAGAGGACAAGATCCCCTTCATTCACCCGAAGATTACGACGGCGGCGAACTGGACCTACGCTTCGACCATCAACACAGCGATCGACACGCTGGCTGATGAGGACGAATACACGCGCACCTTTGAGGTCAGTTCGCTTGAACTGGGGGACGACGAGAACCCCAAGATCCACTACAGCGGGGTAGGCATGGCGAGCTTTGCGGACTCTGCCTACAGCGCCTGGAAGGACACCCAGTCCATGACCTCGAAGGAGATCGAGATCTGCAACTTGGCGTTGGCTCACATCGGAGACAAGGCCAGCGTCACCAGCCTCAACCCGTCCGATGGAAGTCACCAAGCTGACCTGTGTGCTCGATACTACCCTCTGGCCCGAGACCTATGTCTGGAGCGACACCGATGGGACTTCACCATTCGACAGTCTGCTCTTGTGGCTCTCACTTCTAGCGGGCGAAAAGACTGGGAGTATGGCTACGAGTTGCCGTCTAACTTCGCGGGCGTCATTGCGGTCATCCCGAAGGACTCGCTGGACGACCAGATCCGCGAGAGCACCAAGATTCCGCAGCCCTACGCGATTGAACTGAGCGCGGACTACGAGCGAGTTATCTACTGCAACCTGCAAGACGCGGTCATCCGCTACCAAGCCAAGGTTACAGACTCGTCTAAGTTCTCGCAGATGTTTGTCTACGCAGTGTCGTGGCAACTAGCCAGCATGTTGGCGGGCGCTCTGATCAAGGGCGACGAAGGCATGGGTGCGGTTCGCAATGCGACACAGATGGCTGAGTTCTACATGCAGCGTGCTGCTGCGTTCGACAGTCGGACCACTCGCGAGAAGCCGGTCGTTGACGCCAACACCAACCCCTGGGATCGCTAACCATGCCGAAGACCCGCAAGATCCAACTGTCGTTTGCTGGCGGTGAGATCGACACTCAGATGTATGGGCGCATTGACGCGCAGCAATACCAGTCTGGCCTTGCTACCTGCAAGAACTGGATGGTGGACCCGCGAGGCAGCTTGCGTCGTCGTCCTGGGTTTCAGCGGGTAGCCAGCAGTCTAGACAGCACTAAGAAGTCTCGCTTGATTCCGTTTACCTACTCGGTAGATCAACAGGTTGCGGTAGAGATGACGGATCAAAAGATCCGATTCCATACCGGCGGTGCCACCATTGTTTGGGCGGACTTTAAGGAGTTTAGTCGAGAGGACATTGCGGCTAACAAGATCACGTTTTTGTCCGAGCACGAGTTTTCGGACGGCGACCCGATTGTCTTCTACGCAGAAGATCACAACTTTAGCTATCTCCCTTCGACTGCTGCTGCTGACCCTGACGGCGATTACTTTGCCCGAGTTGTAGACAGCAAAACCATTGAGGTATACGACCAAGCTACAGGCGGGTCGCAGGTTGCTTTTAGCGGGGCTGCATCTATCGGCAAGACCTACGCCTTTAAGCGTGGTGAAACAGACGGGTTTGTAGGTCCAGCACGGATCTACAAAGAGTGGGACAACCGACCTGTTAACGAGGGCGGACGCGCGGTGTATCGCCCCTCTTTTCCTGTTACAAGCAATTTCTGCATCGACTTTACAGGTAACAATGATCCGGGCCGTCTAAAGTTTGAGCAAGGAGAAGCTGTCGAGTTAGTTGATCAGCACGGCAATGCCGTCCCATCAATTCCTAGCCCGCTTTACGTAGACCGTTTAGCAGCAAGAACGGGTCCGTTTCAATGCGGCAATGCTCCGGGCACTGTAGGGTTCAGTTTTGGCTTGCGAACCAAACTTGAATACGTTGACACTACTGCTGACGGCACGCCAAACACTTGGGTCAACGAGACTACAATTAACGCCGTCAAGAATAACGCGGCCAACGAAATCAGTGACATCTTTGTCCGCCAGTATTGGCAGAAAGGTGACCTCGCCTACTTGCCCGGAGACGGCACGGCTATAACAGGCATCCCGTCAACTAGCGCGCACCGCGTCGTCAGGATTGGCTCCAACACGTCCAGCGCCGACAACATTTTAGGTGAGTTTAACACTCAGATTGGAGACAACTCTTCCAGTCTAGAGAGCGACGGTTCGTTTTCGATTACGTCTCCGTTCCTAGAATCTGAACTGTTCGACCTTGAATACGATCAGTCTGGCGACGTAGTAACGCTGACGCACCCAAACCATCAACCTCAAGAACTGCGTCGCTACGACACATTGAACTGGGATGTGTCGCCCATCTCGTTTGCGCCGCCTTTGTCTCCTCCATCAACTTTGAGCGAGACTATTCAGCGAGGCCAAAGCTTCCGAATCACGCATATCGACGGGGCTACTGGCGAACCAGAAATCCTTGTAGTTGATAACGACCTTGCATCACACCCATTTGCTGTCGGCGACACCATCTACATTCGGAGTTCTCAAAGTAACTCACAATCAGGTTTAACCGGAAGCGGCTACTACTCAGTTGCTGAAGTCAAAACGGCTAGCAGCAATTCAGAGTTAGCTACTCGATTTACATATCGGTCTACTAATGGCCAGATTATTAATCGCACTAGTGGGTCTAGCAAAACAGCAATATCTGACTACTTTGCTTTCTACTCAGTAGCCACTGCTAGCCCTGACGAGACCTACAAAGTCACTTCAGTAAATGAGCGACAGCAAGAGTCTTTGGCTTCTACCGAAAAGCTAGTTGAAGACAACGTCTTGACTGTGGCTGGGGCTAGCAACTTCATTACTTGGCCAAGCGTGGCTGGTGCTGAAAGCTACAACATCTACAAGAAGCTCAACGGAACCTTCGGCCTTCTTGGGCAGGTAGACCGAGAAGAGGGCGTTGTTTCTTATCAGTTTGAAGATGACGGCGCAGGGCCGGACATGTCTCAAACCTTGCTGCTTCCAGATGCTCAAGTAGACAGCAGCTTTCAGCCTCGCGCTTCTGCTCGATTTGAACAGCGACGATGCTTTGCAGGGTCTGATGCCCTTCCTCGCACGTTGTTCATGAGCCGCTCAGGCACAGAGTCAGCGTTTTCTTACCGCCTTCCAACGCAAGCTGACGACCGCATCTCAGTAGACCTTGCCTCTCGCGAAGCGCACGTAGTCCGTCACATTGTGCCGGTGCAAGACTTGTTGCTGATGACGCAGCAAGGCGAATTCCGCGTGACAGCGATCAACAGCGACGCAATTACGCCGAACACCATCGCGATTCGGCAGCAGTCTTACGTGGGCAGCAACAGCGTTCACCCGCAGGTAGTCAACAACTCAGTTGTCTTCTGCTCTGCGCGCGGAGGACACGCTCGCGAAATCAACTTCCGCATTGAGAACCAAGGCTACCTGACTGGGGACTTGTCGCTGCGAGCGGCGCACCTGTTCGATGGGTTCACCCTAAACGACTTGGCCTACTCCAAGGCTCCAACTCCGGTGCTGTGGTTTGTTTCTAGCAACGGCAAGTTGCTGTGCCTGACCTACATCCCTGAGGAGCGTGTGCTCGCGTGGCACCAGCATGAGACGGATGGCACCATCGAAAGCATCTGCTCTTTGTCGGAAGGCAACTACGACAACCTTTACGCAGTAGTGCTTAGAGGGACTAACCGCTCTATCGAGCGCATGGTGCAAGTCCGAGAAGAGACGTTGACTGACTCGGTCTACCTCGACGCTAGCGTCATCAAGGATGGCACCTACAGCGGAACAGGCAAGTTGGCGATTGAGTCTTCTGGCCTCTTCCAAGAAGGCGACACCGTCACTATCAAGTCCTACGACTCTACGGGGGCTACAGCTACTGCGGGTTTGTTTAGCAGCACGGATGCTGGGTCTGCCATCGAACTTACGTCGGGCACTACGAAGTATCGCGTAACGCTAGACACTTACGTTTCTGCTACCGAGTTCACGGGCAAGCTACTCTCAGACTTCCCGAGCGACCTAACGAACACGCCGACCTCTACGTGGGCGTTTGCTCGCAAGACGTTCTCTGGCTTCTCGCACCTTGCTAGTCAGGCCATCTCGGTGCTCGTAGACGGTGCCAAGACTGAGTCTGTGACGGTGTCTGCTGCTGGCGAGGTGGTCTTGAATGACTACGCCGTCAAGATCTGCGGCGGGTTGTCCTACACCTCGCAGGCTAAGACCTTGCCCATGAGCTTAGAGATCGAGGCGGGGGCGCAGGGCCGCACCAAGAACATCAACCAAGTGTCTATCCGAGTCGAGGACTGCGGTGCTCTCAAGGTTGGCATGGATGAGGCAGACCTCAAGTCGGTCTCAGAACTCAAGGACACAGAGCTTAAGACGGGCGAGTTTCGCACGCACGTTCCGTCAACCTGGGACGAAGAGGGTCAGATCGTGGTCGAAGCCACGGGTGCCGCTCCTGCGTCCCTTTTGAACATCACGACGCAAGTGTCGATCGGAGACTAGCATGACATTTAGTTCACCTCCTAGCGCAGCAGCAGCGACTCAAGCAGCAAGCGTCGGCGTAGATGCCATGTCGGGCATGGCGGGCATGTATGGCATGGGAGGAGTTGCTAGCCAAGCATTTGCTCCCATGGCCCAATCAGCAGGTTCTGCTGCTGTTCAAGCTCAACTTGATCAAGCTGAAGCCTTCCAAACAGCAGGCTTAGTCACTCAAGTTGGCGGCGTTATTACGCAAGAGATTGCAAACTACTACGCTGCCAAGCAGGCCCAATACGAAGCCAAGTCCAAGGCGTCGTCCATGCGGTTCCAAGCCGACATGGCTGACATCAACGCCAGCATGATGCAAGAGGACGCTGCTAGCATCCTCGAAGCAGGGCAGCAGCAGAAGGCTCAACTAACCATGCGCGCAGGCATGGAGATGGCGCAAGAGTTGACCCGCCAAGGCGCTCGCGGCGTCAGGATTGGCGCAGGATCGGCTGCGGAGACGCAAGCTAGCCTAGATCTGGTCAAGGAGATCGACGCCTACAACATCGACAGCAACGCTCTGCGGCAGTCTCAGGCTCGCAGAATGCAGGCAGTTAACATGCGAAGCCAAGGGCAACTTGGCAGGGCTTCTGCTCAAAATATTGAAGAGTCTGCTCCTAGAACTCAAACCTTGCTAGGAACTGCTGGCCGTGTTGGATCTGAGTTCTTCCTCTACCGAGCCGCTCAAGCAGGCCGTGACATCAACCGTCTGACTTACTCCCGCTAATCATGCCCAGAGTCCCTAGTGTTGGCTTGTCGCCTACGTCGCGACCGCAGTTCCAAGCGCCCGGTGTTGTTTCCTACCAAGGCAACCCTCTTGTTCAACAAGCCGCGCAGACTGGCGCTCGAATGCAGAAGATTGGTCAAGTTGTTGGCCAAATCGGTATGCAGATTGAGGACAAGGTTAACGACGCTCGGGCGATGGAGTTTACCAACACCTTCGAGCATGGCGTTAACAAGCTGTTCCAAGAGTATCAGCAGACAAAAGGCAAAAACGGAATCGACGGTTTAGCCGACTTCCAAAAAAGCGTGCAAGAACTCTACGACGGTTCTAGCCCGATGCTGATGAACGACGCGCAGCGGACGCTAGCCAAGCCAATTGTAGATCGGATTCGCAACCGCGCGGATCTGAATGCTCAAGGCCACTACAATAAAGCAGCCGCTGAATACAAGCAGGAGCAGGTTGTTGTTGAGCGTCTTAAGTTGGTAGACGCACTGCGGTCAGAGCCTTTGAGCGAAAACTCAGTCGCCTTGTTTATGCGCTTGCGTCAGAACTTGGCTAAAGAAGCTGACGGCTTGGGCTACAGCGATGAGCGTTCAGACGCCCACGTTCTTGAAGGCACAAGCGCACTAATCGGCCAGTTGTTTGATCACTACGCAGACAGTGATCGCCCTGAAGACGCACTAGCATTTTTGCAAGCCGTAGAAGTATTCGAGCAATCTCCAGTAGCGGCAGCGCAAGGTCCGGCTTCGTTGCGAGGTAAGACTTACGCAGAAGCTCAGGCTGCTGCTGAAGCAGACAAGCAACCGTTTGGCGCAGTTATGTTTGACGCTACTCGCGTTGGCCTAAAGCGCAAGGCTGAGAAGATCAGTCTGGACAGTTGGGCTATGCGAGCAGCAGATGCTTATCCAAGTTTGGGTTTGGGTTTAGCAGACGCTCAAATAAAGTTTAGCAAAGGTGAACTTAGCGAGTCTGAGCGACAAGCTTTAGAGCAACGGCTGCTAAAGATTTGGGATACCAAGGGGCAAGTAGAAGCAGATCAAGGCAATCAAGCTTTGAGAGAAGCGAAAGATATGCTTGTCACTCGGGGTAGTATCACACAAGAATTAGAGACAAGGCTTAAGCGGCATCACAGGTATGCCGACTTTGATGATTACAGGGCTAGGAAAAGTCTCGCTGCAAGCGGCAGAGGCAGAGGCACAAGAACTACTTCCGATGGCGATTCTGAGGCATGGATTCTTTGGGCGGCTCAAAACGACAATGACCGCTACAAAAGGCAGCTAGCTAAAAGCCTAAACGACAGTGAGAGCTTTAGGGTTGCGTTTGAATCTCTGCTATCAGAAGGCGCTACAGAAAAGCAAGCGGGAGACTTTTTAAGCCAAGCAGCAGCCTTTCGGTTTCCAGAAGAGGAAGACCGCAACAAAGCGCTGGTAGACGCAGGTGCTAAAACAACTTCTGAAGTAAGACAAAGCGCGTCTTTCTATTTTAAAGACCAAGGAAGAGAAGCGATTACGTCTTTGACTGAGGCCAAATTTGCGGCTGGAGACAGAAAAGGCGCGGGACAAGCTGCTGCTCTCAAGAACCTAGAGATTCAAGAGGATCTCTTTGTTGCTGCCGTTCAACGGCGAGTAGCCTTAATTGCCGAGCAAACCAATAAGCCTCCAAGAGAAGTTTTGGAGCAGGCCATGGCTCAAGTCTGGTCAGCAAATACTGCTAGATACCAAGAGGGTGGACAGTTCAAGACGACTAACTTGTGGCTAGAAACTCCTGAGCGAGCCAAGGCTATTCAAGTATTGATGCGCCCAACAGGTGCAGGCAAGACTTTAGAGTCTTATCAAACCGACATGCGTGTAGTCGGTAGGCCAGATGATAAGCGCCGCAATCAAAGTTATTTTGATGCGGCATACGAACGATACGTTGAGTCCAACCCGCAAACCATGCTGGCTTTCCAATCAAGGCAAGCCGAGCAACTGCAAGCCGCGCTAGAAATCGTAAACCTTACGCCGCGCCAACCATTTGGGCAGGGGCCAATGAGCGACATGGCGGCAGAAGGTGCAATGCGAGTTCAACCACCGCTGATTGGCAAGCAGCCTAGTGACGTTGAACTTTTGACTTTGATTTATCAAATCGAGCAAGAAGATCTGCAAGAGATGGGCATTAGCCAAACGCGATTGTTCCGATCTCTTTGGGATGACGTTAACCGTCGAGCAAATTCTGCCGAGCTTGCTGAAGCAGGCAAAGAAGGTTATTGGGGTCTACGTAACGCTACTTACGATTTTCGGGACTCTCTTCAAAAGCACTTTGAAGACTCAGGCACTCGCGAACTTTATGCGTCGCGCGGGATAACTGACGATCAATACGAAGCGATTTTTAACCTGCACCCTGCGTTTGGAAGCAACACTGCTACTGCTCCCTACAGGGGACGTAACGACGTTCCTTATTACGGCCCAGCAGACTATGACGTAGTTATGAAAAGCACAACTGGTCTAAACTACAGCCGCTTTCCTGAAAACAGGAAGGACGAAGAGTAATGGGTGACTTTGCGGGTCTGCCTCGAATTGGCAATCTTGTAGGCAAAGATCTAGATGACAACCTTCTTGAGAACAGGTTGTCCAATCAGATTCGGGCTAACTTTCTAGAAGAAACAGACGAAGAGGCTCGCAACAAGCGTCAACTGCAAGCTCTCCAGAGTGTTGGAGTAGATTCATCTCTAGACCTAAAGAAAGCTAAGTCTGCATTTGTTGCAGAGCGATTGTCTAAACCTGACTTTATTCGGGACAATCCAACTCTTGCTGCAAGTTTGGCTAGTAAGCAGTTTGCGCAAACTGCTCGCGATGATTTAGGCAACGTCATTGATACTGACGGTTGGTTTACGCAGATTGCTAACGCCTACAACGTCTCCCGTGACACGGTAGCCATTGGCAGCATTGGCACCCGCGCCATGCTAGAGGGCCGAGACCTCTACCCCTACGAACGCCGCAAGATTGAGCGTGCCCGCCAACTGCAACGCGCTCACATGCAGAGTGAGCCGGGTCTTGTAGCCGCTTCAGCCGAACTGCTGGGCACGATGCAAGAGACGTTGGGCTACTCGTTGGCTGCTGGCGCAGCGGCGGGTGCTGTGTTTCCTCCTGCTGCTCCTTTTGTAGCAGGAGGCACTGCGTTTGCCACCAGCTTTAACCTAGAGGCAGGCAACCTCTACGCCGACCTCGTCATGGATGGCTACACGCCTGCTCAGGCTGCGGACGTTGGGGCAACTTATGGGGCGTTGGTTGCAGGCTTTGAGTCTCTAGGTCTTAAGTTTGCCGGTGCTGGATTCAAAGCACTAGGGCGAGAAGCCTTAAAGGGCAAGGCTAGTGAACTTTTACAGAGGAGGACGGCACGCGAAGCCTTCAAGGAGATTGTCGTCAAAGACTACCTTGGCCAGGGAATTCTTGGCGAGGCGACGACAGAGGCCGTGCAAGAGGCATTGTCCGAACTAGGCAAACGCCGCGCCTCTGAACTTTACAGGCCCGACAACCTCTACGAGCCTGAGTATCTTGAAACCATGGGGCAAGCTTTTTGGCACACAGCCAAAGGCATGGTCCTGCTGGGTGGTTTGCCTGCGGGTGGCCGATTGGCTGTTCAAAACATCCGCGCCGCAGAGTCTTTTTACAATGAGAAGATGGCGGTTCAGGCCGCTGAAAACTACGCGAGATCGAAAGCTCCAGAAGCATCAGAGCAAGCAAGTCGTGCCGCTGGAGAAACAATTCCAAGCGACAAATACTACATCCGCGCCCAAGGCTTTATGGAGACGGTGCGTGATATTGAGCGTCAGGAGCGTGAAGCGGGTAGGCCCGAAGGCGAGTTCCGCCGCACGCTAGAGGAGTTGCAGCCCGGTCTACTAGAAAGACTGGCAGAAGCTGAAAGTCGCGACGGTGACGTAGAGATGTCGAAGACAGATTTCGACAAGGTCTTCTCTCGGACTGAAGCGTTTAAGGCAGCGTTCCAACATGTAGCGCACGAAGAAGACGGCATGACCGTCCGCGAGCGCGAAGAGTTCATGGCTATCCGCGAAAAGGTAACCAAGGACATGACCGAGGAGCAGAAGGCTGAACTGCAAAGCCTCGAAGAGGTTGATCAGGAGCTTTCTGAAATCCGCGAAACTGTGCGATCTGCGATTGAACCTGCTCTTGGCGAAGAGGCTGCTAGTGGAATGGACGCAGCAGCTAACGCCACGGTTCTGCAAGCCTTTATCCGCCGTGCGTCAACGGTCCAAGGCATCAGCCCCAAGGAGTTCGTCGAACGCTACATGCCAGAGATCGCTCAGCAAAGGTTGGACGAGGAAGCAGCGGAGACAGCCCCTGTTGTTGAGGTCGTCGAGGCAGCGCCAGAGATGTCGGAGGCGATGACGGAAGCCAACGAGGCTCCTGTCACCCGTGTTACGCCTGTCGTAGCGAGCGCGGCCACCGAGAACCCGCAGCGCCAAGCGGTAGAGCCTGAGCCTACTGCGGAGCCAGAGGTCGAGGTTGCTCCTGAGGTCGAGCCAGAGGTAACAGAAGAGGCTGCTCCTGAGCCTGCTGCCGAGCCTGAGACGGACGAGGCTCAGTTGTTTGAAGGCGACGCTACGCCTGAGCAGATCGCTAAGTTTGAGTCCTTGCTACCTCCGCGCAACGCGCAGGGTTTGTTCGACCTGTCCAACGAGAAACGAAACGAAAAGACTGGTCGTTACGACAACATGGGCGCGGCGTTGCGTGCAATGGAGCGTGGCGAGATTACTCGCCAGCAACGAGACGCCATTGTAGACATCTACCGTCCGGTGCTGCCTGACACGCGCATCTACCCAGTGGCTACGCCTCAAAGAATGAAGCTGGCACTGAACAAGAATCAGAAGCCGCTGGTTAACGCTCCAGTGGAAGAGGGTCGTCGGGTGGGCCTACGCCTAGACATTCCTTCTACAACGCACCCGAAACACCCTGCTCGCGTCATTGCGGTTCACGAGCGTTCTGGCAAAGGCGGCGGCAAGCACATCCGCTACACGAACGTCGCTCGCGTAACCAACGCTGAGATGTCAATGGTCGTGACCCGTGCTGCTGACGTTGCAGCAGGTCGAAAGAACAAGGACAAGCTCGGCGTCATCTACGGCGACTACGTCAGCACGACTGTAGCCGAAGCAACCAAGATTGCCTCTGATGCCCTGACCGACCCTGCGTGGCGTCAGGTTGGCATCGACCCTGAGCG
>CENS01070828.1_pt1 | contig 17237 bp, 22 predicted proteins | sample 530201 | NCBI WGS metagenome assembly CENS01 (sample SAMEA2619747, study PRJEB7988) | marine metagenome | biome: marine biome (ENVO:00000447); feature: surface water layer (ENVO:00002042); material: "saline water (ENVO:00002010), including plankton (ENVO:xxxxxxxx)" | depth 5 m | reverse complement strand
GCCGTGGTATAAAGATAATTATTGATAACCCACCTGTCAACCACTTTTTATAAAAAAAATAAGGATAATTAAATGAAGCGTGAAGAATTGTTACAAAAAGCATCTGACCTGGTCAACGGAGATCGGGCTGCGATTTATGGCGATGCTTGGGAGAATCACAGTAGAATTGCTCGTATTTGGTCCGGGATCTTAGGGCAGCACATAAAACCCGAACAAGTGTACATGTGCATGATTGGTTTGAAGTTAGCTCGGCTAGCCAACACACCCGAACATTTAGATAGTTGGATTGATGTTGCTGGTTACGCTGCGCTTGGTGGGGAGGGATTGACGGAGCCGTCCGACTAGCGCATCCTGTAAGGATGTTTACAGCAATGGTAATGGCTTGCCTGTACGGAAACCCCGAAAACTGCATCATTGTAAAAGACAGGCAAGGTCCATATAGAACTCATCAGCAGTGTGTTGTTCGCGCCAACGAGATGCGGCTTTTTCTGCTCGACCAAAACCCGCCGTGGTTCCCCGTCCGATATGAATGTGTGAAGGAAAAGACTAGCGCATAAAATGAAAGGGCCAGCGTCTGAACTATACAGCCCTTCACTGACCCTTTCGACAAACTGGACACTTTTCAGCGCCTACTTACGTTTGCATTTAAGCACTGGTGGCTCCCCCTTATTCAGGTGGTACACCACCAGTGTGAAACAGGTACCCCGGATAACCGGGGAACTCCCGAAACAAAGTCAAGAACCCCACACGCTGTTGCTATGGTGAACACAGGATGGGCTAGGGTGTTGCCTACAGCATCTCGCTGCCCGTACTGCATTTGACTTCTGACAACCAAATTAATTAAGAACAACACCCCTGTCAACTACTTTTTTTCATCATCATCAAAAATAATTTCAATTTCTACTTCTTCTTCAAGTAAGCCTCTGATAATGGACAATAATTCAGTGTCATCATCATCTTGCAACTGATCGCCATAGGCTTTACAGACATCATCAAGATCTTCTATGGTCATCATATTCTCTTCAATAATGTCAGACGCCCACTCGATCATATGATCCATTTTGTAGTAGCCCCATCCCTTGATGCCATCATATATGTCCTTGACCAACTCATCCCTTGCCGCCTTTTCTATTGGCGATATCACAACAAGACCGCAACTTCCGCATGTTGCTGTTAAATTTTTTTCATAATCCATAAACGTTCTGCACTTGGGGCACTGACCATTGTCCATCAACCGTTGCATCGTTCCGTCACCTGTTTCCATCAATCTAACTCCCTATGCCTTGAGCGCGTTTCAAAGATCTCATTAATCACTATATCACCCAATGCCTTTATCTGACCATGTATGTAGAAGCCCATGGCTGTTGAGCATTGCCCCCAACCCTGATCAGGATTATATGGTTTATGCTCATGGATCATGAACTGAGCCTCTAACGCTTCAGTCCTTGCCTCGATTACTTCCCACAGGTGTCTTTTACAAAGTGTGCTCATTCTTTTATTCTGCTTGTAATCCCAGGAATATAGGCTTCAAGTACATCAATCAAATCTTTGACGCTTTTATCCCCAAGGTTCGGAAACCTAGTTTTTATATCATTCATAGTAAATGTATCAATAAATTCGGCGACTGTCATATCCATTCTACGGATGCGGTTCACAAGGCTTCTAGATGTTCTAGGGGAAAAGGGCAGCGCAAGAATAAGAGCCTTCTCCTTGTTGTCAACGCTATCCAGTAAAGCCAGTCTGAGATATTGATAACTAAGATATTCTTCTTTCCTAGCCGTAATCTGACGAACTCTTTCCCGTGAAATCCCATACTTGTCGCCGACATATTGCAATGTATTACCAGACGCTCTTTCAGCGTGTATTTGTTCGCCTCTTTCATTCATGGGCGGTCTTGCCCGTACAATATGTTTGTAAAGTTTATTTAAAACTTCATTGTTGTATGTGTTTTGCATTCCCATGTTCTCCCGTAATTGCTGCTAAAATGTGCTCTGCTGCTCCCGCAAACCGAACAATTCTTCGTAATGTGTTTAGGCTTTGAGCGTTTCTGCTGGGCCAGTTCCTCCGCATACTTCTCCAACTTCTTCTTTCTGTTTGGATCATAATAATCCCCGAATAAATCATCTATCTTCATGCCCGATCCACCGCTGTTCTTGCTTCATATGTTTGTGAAGCCATAGCCCCACTGACGCCGCCAAGCCAGATTTTACCGCCTGTACGGGTGAGCTGATACTTTTCAATACGGCCAGCCCTATGTAATTCCCGAACATAATTCTCTAGTGTAACCTGTGCCAATCCTCGCAACTCAGATGGTGCATCCGCATCCTCGACACGCCTTGCCACCGCGTTGTTACCGCTTGAATGTGTCAGAGCAACACCATCGCGCTCACAACGGAGGATCCAATGGTGCAGCGCTTCAAGCTTGGCTTCTTTTGCTGTGCCCCTTTCCTGCGATTGAATGCGATCTGTCCAGTCCTCTAACAGACCTGTGTCAGCATCTCGAATAAAGTGCCTTACTGATCTATCTGCTGGGCCATTAGACTTTACGACTGCACCGTCAAAGCATCTGTTGCGCTGATAAGGAATGCCAAGCTTTTCACACACGGTTCTGCCTCGCTTCGTGTCCACTTGCCACAAGGCGAATGCAGACCTCACACCGTCTACCAGTGCGCTTGTACCTCTAATTAGGTTACGAGCTTGCTCTGGCGTCTTGATTACCGCGTCATCCTTGATCTTAGTCATGTGGTGACACATCAGAACCGATGCGCCTGTTTCAGTAGCTATTTGAGCTAAAAGACCCATAAGAGCCGCCCCAGCCGCCGGGTCAGCGTTAACATCCGCATGAACAAAAGAAGCCAGCGGATCAAATACGATCAATTTCAAATTGTCGATCTGTAAGATTTGTTCGTAAATCTTCTCGAATGCCTCCGTTGCGCTGAACTCGCCATTGTTTTCATTCATGATGGCAAACACGCCCCCGACATTTGGAAGTGGCACAACCTTCATGTCGTGCTGATACGAAAACCTGTCGCCCATAGGATCAAGGCGACTGATGCGTCTGTGCATTTCAGCTTCATCATCTTCTGCTGTAAAGATAACCACGTTACCGAACTCTTTAACTGCACCGCCAAAAGAGTTTTTCATAGGTCTACCACTGGCGATCTTCATGCCCAAGTCTAGTGTCATCATCCCCTTACCAGCATCACCAGCAGCCGAGAAAATAATTGGCACCCCCAGCGGAAAAGTATCGTCAACTAAGAACTTTTGTTCGGGTGCCACTCCAGCGAATCTGCTGATCAACATGCTGTCATCAAGAAGATTAAGGCTTTTCTTAGCTGGTTTTACCGCTTTCTTTAGGAAGGTATCTACATCAAACCCCTCCTGTATTGCGTCATAAGCGTCCCATTTATCTGGTTTGCCCTGTGGTGGGATCAGCATATTCACTGACTTCGCCCCTGCATTCAGCGCAAGCTCTTCGATCAGCTCTGCTAACTTCTTGCCCTGTGCATCGTTGTCTGGCCAGATCACCAACTCCTTGCCCTTCAATGGCGTGAAGTCATACTGATCCTTTGTGTTCTTGGTTAGACTAGCCCCTGCTAATGTGCATGTGGCTGTGTAGCCAGCCTCGCTTAAAGCATCAGCACACTTCTCGCCCTCGACCCAAATCACACGATCAGATGATAAAATGTTCGGGATATTGTACAGAGGCTTGATGCTAGGTTGCCTAGAATATGCAACACCAGGAAGAAACGGTCTGAACTCTTTCTTTGGCTTTCCGCTGTCATCCAGAACAGGATTGCCCGATGGATCCATAACGTTATAACGTCTTAACGTTACGAGCACTTCGCCTTCTTCGCTGATATAGTGGTACTCGCTATCATATGGCGTATCAAAATTGTACCGCTGCTTGACTGGAGCCTTATCCGCATTACTTTTTGCTGATTGGAAGGGGTTTTCCACAACTGCATTGCCATTCATTGATGGCACATCGCTGTCTAAATACCGACTAAACATCTCCTTTATTTGTGGAAGCTTCATGCCCCTAGCTTCCATCAAAATCTTCACGATGCCGCCAATACCAGTATTTCCGTTGAAATCCTGACCCTGCATGAAATGTGGCGATGTTGTGTCAATGTTGATTTTCATTGACTGACCAGCTTCGCCAGACAAGGATCCGACAAAAAACATCTTGCCGTATTCTCGCCCTGCTGGGTACGTCTCTCGCAAGATACGCAATTGTTCGCTTCTTGGAACTTTACGAGAAATTTCTTCAACAAGATCTTTGCTAGAAACACTAGATCTTGTGTTGCCAAACCTTCCTAGACTCATTATATTGTCCTTACCTCTGAAACCTTATGAGCCATCATGACACTTCCTGAAACATCATGATGGCTCATTTTTTTTCCCAACATGTCTTATAAAATTCGCACCATTTGCACATGTAAAAGTCTTCGTTTTGTGCAATCCTAGGCAGAATATCATTAGCCCTAGATGCTTCTAAAATAAGAACCGCTTTATCACTGACATCCTGTGCCAGCCTCTTGTTATAAGGCACGAGTTCGATATACACTTCGCTCGTGTTCTTGTTCAGTACCGTAAACACACATGGGTTATCTGCTAGATCCATATATGTCTGATACAACGCTACCTGTGCAGCGTAAACTGGGTTTGCTTCTGCCACCCCCTTCTGCACAAATTCTTTAAACTTTTTGTCGTTTGCTGACTTACATTCCCACAACATAGGGTATGCCATATTCAAAGGCCCACCACATATGACCCCATCAATATGCCCCCTGATCTCGCCATCAGCTATGGAAAAGCCAAATTGTTCGTCATTCATGGACTTCGATACCCGCAGGTCAAACCCTGCGTCACGAAACATCATCACCATCAAATCTTCAATAGCATGACCAAGCGAAAATGTTCGTAAAGTTTTTGCTGGGAATCCCTTCTCTTTGTCACGATCAAAGCCCATGTACCTATACTGAATTTTTCTAGCGCATGGATCACCAAGAGAAGAAGCCCCAAGATATGTTCGGCTTTTCTGTTGGCTTTCCTTTTCAACGATACCCCTGTCGAGTTCAGCAACGATAGCATCGCAAAGGTCAGATTGGGATCCACCCGTCCTGTTCTCGTTTAATGCCATATCCTTCGTATACTTCTCTAAGGTATTCATTAAGATACTCATGCTCAATATCCTTTACACTTTGCAGTACGACAATAAGTGCCAGTACCTCTTCTTCTGTAAGTTCACATAGTTTTTTCTGCCAGCCTATTTTCCCAAAGACATGAGACAACAGCCCTAGTGAAGACGAGAACTTTTCCATCCATCATCCTCCTTTGCTGAAAAGCCGAACTCAAATACAACCCCTATCTCTTCTATGTTTAAAATAGCAACTCCGCTAACAACGTCTGGCAATTCGTTAATGTGCTGAATAATAAACTCTATGATTTGTTCTGCAACGGCGTTGTCGTCATTTGGGTTAATAATCGGCATGATTACTTCCAACTGATCTTCACCACCGTTTTCCAAATTCAGCATGGCAACCAGTTCCCCTCTAGCCATTATTGCCCCCTTGCATGACTTTACTGACGATATTGTCAACTACTTGTTTATTCCAAACATAGCTAATCATGCAAGCGGCTTTATACTTTGTCCAACTAAAATCCATTCCGGGCACCGTGATTCCGTGCTGTAATAAGATCGCTCTTTGCTTTGTTGTCACACGCTCATCAAGCCAGCGCCTTGACTTCTTCGCCGCATCACTTTCCTCAATGCGCCTCAGGAAGTCGTCAGCCGCCGCAATCGCCTGTGCCTTATTTCCGATACTAACAGCCCTTACACGCCCCTTGCCTTGCCTTACAACCGCCACAGAGACATCTCCTAGGTCAGCCACCAATCCAAAGCCATTGAAGCCTGTAGCCGCCATACAGCGACCAGTGCCGAACAAATCAATCCAACGGAACGGGGAGCGATCCATCAGATCAACTTCCGTCATCTGGAACGTATCCATTTCCTCTGTTTCGCCCCGTCCCTCGCCAACAAACTCATGCCCACAAATAGGACACTCGCTAACCGCTAAAGGCACTTCGCTTTCGCATTCTGGGCAAGTCTTTGTTGGCGCTTCTCCGCTATGGGCTTGACCACCATCCAGATTAACTAGATCGTCAAGTGATCCGTGCGTCAGGATAGATGTTCCAAAGTCAAGAACAATACAGTCTTTCTTTATGACATTTGGAAACTCTTCTAAATTTACTGTGCGTAACCCACGACCAATCATCTGAACCATGGTTGATTTGAACGAGCATGGTCTTGTCAGGATCACACATGATACTGGTGGAGCATCAAACCCTTCAGTTAGCACGGCGACATTCACTACAACTTGCACATCACCATGAGCCAAGTCATGTAAGATTTGTTCGCGTTCATCACGGGCTGTATCACCTGTGACCACCTTAGCGTTCACACCACCAACGATAAACTCCTCACATAAGTCTACGGCATGTCTAATCGTGCTACAGAATACAACTGTTTTTCTCTCCGCAGCCTTCGTTGACCATTCCTCTACGACACGCTTGTTGATTGCGCGGCGGTTCATGATCGCTTCTACCTCTGACATATCAAAGTCAGAGATGGTCTTGCGAACTTCGCGCAACTCATCTTGTACGCCGACATCAATAACAAATGTTCGGGGTTTTACTAAGAACCCTTCATTGATCAGCGTTGCGATTTCAATCTGGTGGCTACAATTATTAAATACATCCCGCAAGCCCTTCTTGTCGCCACGGTTCGGTGTTGCGGTAAACCCAACAATCTCTACATCTGCATTATTCTTCTTGGCTTGTTCAATCACCCGTTGATATGTATCGGCAATAGCATGATGCGCCTCATCAATCACAACCATGTCCAATTTTGACATACCCATAAGATTGTTGACACGGGATAGCGTCTGCACCATGGCGAACACTGCATCAGCGTCCCAATTCTTTTCTAATGCATTCACTGTGCTTGTTGTAATGTTCTCATTAACAGCCATGAACTTAGCCATGTTCTGATTAACAAGCTCATCACGATGCTGAAGAATAAGCACGTTCTTACATTTATTATAACGCTTACCGACAAGAGCAGACAGCATAATGGTTTTGCCAGCACCTGTTGGCGCGACAACCAAAGTATTGCCATGCTTGTCTAATGCTTCGGAGGCGGCGTTTACCGCCACCTCCTGATACTCGCGTAAAATCATGATGCTTCAGCTAAGAAATATTTGTACTTACCAGTGCGCCGCACATAACGCTTTTCGATATTAATCCCTGCGTTACGCAAATGCCGCAACTCTGTACGAACTGTGTTTTCAGTTTTACCAAGCCTTTTTGTCATTTCATCAAGGTACAAACGCTTTTTCTTCAATGCACTGTAAAGATCATTACAGTGATTTGGGTAGTCAAGCTCATCTTGTTCTACTACTTGCAAAAGCTTGTTGGCTAGATGTTTTAACTGATCAGCTAATTTTACGATTTCTTTGTTGTTCATAATACCCTCCGTAAACCAGAACAATTAAGTGGGGGAGTTTTAACCGCTGGCCTCCCCCGTGCCAGCACTTGCCAAGAAAGAAAGGAGAAAAGTACTTGGCAAATTTTGTTACTGAGCCCAAGTAGGCACAACATTACTTTGTTGCTCCTGCTGGACAGGTGCTTGTGCTACGGGCTGTTGTGGCGCCACTGGAGCCTGTGCAACTGGAGCCTGTGGCTGTGCGCCACCTGTCGGAATGTAGCCATTCTGCCCAAGGGTCAGAACAGATTTAATTCTGTTCCTGTCATTATAACCATTTGTGCCCTTCTCAACACCAATCTTGAAGCACACGCTCAAGCCGTTAAGGGCTTCAACACCCGGCAAACTTCTTGCTTGCTGCGCTTGTGGTGACTGGTCATTGCTTGCAAGGTTAAACGCACTATCAATCATTTGTTTCAACGTCTGTAAGCCAATAGTCTTGGCGATTGATACGCCTTGAGCATTAAGCTTCGCGCCATCAACAAAAATGTTGTGCCAAACTTTGCGCTTGTCAAAAGATCCACCTACAATAGTGATTTCAATTGGTAACCACTTTGCTCCAGTCTGAGACGATTTGAAGAATGTACCATGACCAAACTCATCTAGCTTTGTGTCTCCGCCACTGAGCGTAACAATGCCCCGTGCGATAGTCCCGTCAGGGATTAACTCAAATTCTGAGTTGGATTTTGGTGCCTCTGGAATGTTATTAAGATTAAGCATGACTTTGTACTCCTTCTGTCATGGATGCGCTGAAACCATCAGCTTTTCTGTTACCACTGCTCATTTTGTTAATAAGCTTACCTAAGTGGGGTTCTTCAATGGGATCTAGCCTTCCGCTTCTATCCTTGGCAGGGTAACCCCACTCATTCAAGTTGTCACAAACGAAAGCCCTGAACTGTGCGTTTGTCTCTGGGTTTGTAATAAGAGCCATAGTAATGACCTCATCAACAATCCCCGGCAACTCACGACCAGTCTTGGATCCTTCGATCTGCAACTCGTAATTAATTCTGCCATAGTCATCTGGGCGACCGTCTAGGATGCCGACAAAGATAACATTCTTCGCACGGATATGCTGAAGATGAGTGAGCCAGCCCATCATCTCCCTACCTTGCATACCGTAAGCCGCGCGAGTGTCTAGCTTGCCAGTTCTGTCAGAACGGTTTTCTGGTTGGTTCTGGCAATACTGGAAGCATAGACGACCTGCAACAGTAATACTATCAATGAAGATGGTATCGTACTTTTGCAGTAGTGACTGCGGGTCACCAAACACTTGGCAAACAGCATCGAAATGGGCAACGCTGTACGCCGCCTCATCGCTCAATGATGGATTGCCGCCACCCAAGAAACAAGCAAAGTCACGGCATTCCTGCCAAGTTCTTGGACGGATAACATCAATAGGATGCCCTTCCAAAGCTGAGTCACCAGCCTCCAAGTCCATAAACAATGTTGTTTCTGGGTTTAATGTTTTGGCTAATGTGGTTTTACCCACACCGCTCTTGCCGCAAATCACGATCTTGTGACCGCGCTTTTCAGCCATACGCTGTTCAGCCGAGATGATCTGCATCTTTGTCCTCCTTGATATCAATGGATACACCCTGCAACATTACGGTGCGGCATTCAGAAAGAGCCGACCTTACTTCTGGCGGAGCATTCTGAAACTTTGCCTCAGGCACACTGTAAACAGCTTTAGCGTAGAATGATGCTGTCTCAGGATCCATGCAATCAAGCAAGCCCTTCAGCAAGCCCTGATCCCACTCGACCTTTTTGCGTTTGTTGTAGGTAATAATGTAATCACCGTCCTTGATAGAAACCTGACCAAAGTCTTTGCCGTCCATGGCAAGTTTGTGATCAGCTTGCTGCTCAAACATTTCAGTGATGGTGTTATCAATAACCTTCAGCTCTGACTGAATGTCATTGAGATTTTGCTTTAGCTCTTTGCGCCGTGCAAAGAGTAAAGACAAGTCATTGTAAATCGCTTCTGTCATGTAAACCTCCTGATCAAAAGAGATGGTTCGACTAATCTAGGAATGAGATAATCTTTTGTCAACTACTTTTTTTGTTATTTTTATTTCTATTCCAAAAACAGCCTTCATCAATTTCTTTTTTATTTTAAATTCAGGGGTTTCCACACCCTTTGCATCCTCAACAATTTCTTTTGGACTCTCACCATCCAGACCCATGTCTTGATAGACAAAATCCGCTACATATTGACAAATTTTTTGATCGTTCACCTGGATATTGTATCTAACCTGTCGTTTCAGATCTTTAATTGCCCCAGCTTTTTCCATGGCATGTAACTGTCCATATCGTTCTGCTTCCCACTTAGAATCAAACTTGATACCCATGAACTCTGTCTTCTTTGCGTTGAATTTGTTCTTGCGCCCTCTGTAATACATGGTAATATCTGCCTCAGTTATGGTTGTTAATGGGAGTTAGTGTAATGACTGATATCACAAAATACAAGTCTGTTGCCGTGGATATTGCAACATATAATAAGCTTCGTAAGCTTGCGGAAACAAACCACAGATACATACGTCAAGAAATAAGCCGTATGACTAGTGAAGCATACAAGGAAAAGTTTGGCGATGCGGTTACAATGGGCTTGGGCGCTGCATCAAAAAAAGAGGCGTGAGATGAAATTAAAGAAAAAAGAAATTAAAGTTGATGTTCTAACAAAATTGCTTGAAGTGCCGCCCGTGCCTAGACCATCAAAGTACAAAAAGGCATGGGCATACATCGGCCCACGGAGACAGGGGAAGGGTAAGTCTTCAAAGGCATGGGCGTACATCGGCCCACGGAGACAGGGGAAGGGTAAGTATTCATGAATTGTTGTAATACGACATACAGTTCATCCAAGACTTTAATGTTATTGCATCAGTGAACTTATGCCGTGACAGTCTTTTTGTTTTTTGTTTTTTACATGTGGGGGCTGGAACAAAAACAACTTCTTCGTTTTCTATGGAAACGAAAGCCATGATATCTATGGCATCATATGATAACGCCTTCTTTTCGGCATTCCCAGTGGATACATTAAACTGATATCCTTGCGATTTAGTTTTGTTATGTTTCTGTTTTAACATGCTGGACTTGACTTGTATGCGGAACAACTTCCCGTTGTCTTCTGCAATAATATCGGTCTTGTCCATGTTTATGATGCGGCATGAAACTCCTATCTTCAGAAGGCGTAAGGCGCATATATATTCGCCAATTTCGCCATTTTTGTAGGAGAGCATACCCATTAAAGGAACTGTTTAACTCTATTTCGTTTGTTGAGTTTCTTTTTATGACGACCCGGTCGCTTCCGATTCCGTTTGCCATAAGCCAGCCCTGAACTAATTTTAATTGCCATCAGTCAATGCCCTCATGCGCTGCACTAAACGCTCGCTGCGTTTTCCTACCTGCGAATACCAAACCGAATCGACCATCTCGTCTGCAGCCTTATTGAAGTCCCGCGCATCAACCCCGCGCTTCATCCCACGAAACTTTGTCATCCGAGGAAGACCCATGTTAAACATCATGTTTGCTACGATCAATTGTACTTCTTCTGGGAGCTCGTAGAAGTCATCATACAGTGTAAGGCAGTCACTCAATGTCACCTTGATGTCTTCCTTAAAGCACTCATCAACCCGTTCCTCCGACACATCTGTCCCGACAGGACTGCCGTACTCTGGGTCATGTTTCTTAATGAGGTGCCCGATACCGAATGTAGGATAGCCAAGGTGATCAAGATACACTTGATGTCGAACCCCCTCGTCTAGAGCGAGTTCTTTCTTCAATTGTTCTATATTCATTTGTTAAGAAGCTCCAAGTTTTTGAACCCGATACCCAGCGTTCTTGCAACTTCTGGGTCTGTCGCCGCCATAGTCTGTAACGGAGAACGTGTGCTAGTGGGTGGTGTAGGTGCTACAGGCGCTACAGGCTCTGTTACGTCTACTGCACCTATGCCAGAAGATTGCACTGGCTGTGAAATTTGTACAGGCTGTGTGGGTTGTGATTGCAACCCAGGGCCAAATTGTTGCTCTCTGAAGCTTGTTTGGGCAACTTGCCTACCCGCTCTATTGACAAATCCTATACCTGTCATAGCGCCATCAAAGGCAGATGCCAACTTTGATCGAGCATTTTCTGCTGTGGCTTTACGAAGTTGCCCATTAGCAAAATATCTCATGACCCTTTGATTACTAAACATATTAGCAGTAAAGCCCATCCTTGCCCTAGCGCCAGCTTTGCTAATTGGATGCGCCGCATATTGAGCCGCAACAATTGCGCCTTCTTTGCCAACATCCCCAAGATAGGCTAGGTCAGCAGCGAAGCTACGAATGTTTTGAGCGTGCTCTTTTCCAAGCAATGCGTCTAAGGCACCATCTTTGTATGTCTTGTTAACTAACCTATCAAGTTCTAAAGCTTTTCCTGTGCTGGAAAACACATCATCGCCAACAGTGCTAACAATTTCATTGATTGCATATCTTCTAATGGTATCTAATGCCTCTGGGTCTTTTTGAAAGAAGCGAATGAATTTATTAATTTCAGTAACGCTACGAGATGGGTTTACCAAATAACGTGCCGCATCTTCTGGGCTCAGAACGCCAGCATTGAAATCACGAACAACCTTCAGATCTTCTGCCGTCCCAAGAGCTTTTTTTGCTTCTACCAGTTCCTGCAATTTAGCGACCATACTGCCATCTGGAGAGGTCTGAGCAATACGAGCAACTATATCTGCGTCAATTCTATTCGGACCAGCTTCTGCAATAGCTTTAGACAGGTTCTTGACTTGCCCCCACTGATCACCAAACAAGACCTTGCCTGTTGAACCAAGTGAATCAATTTGTGCTTTAAATCGCATTCCGTTGAATGTGTTCGGACTCATAACATCAATGCCAGTGCGTTGCATGGCATCATCAAGATATGATCTCGCAAGCTGTGCGCGAACCAAATCTGGATCATCAACCGCTCCCAGAACCGCCTTTAAACGTTCTGGTGAGTTTGGTCGAATAACCTTCTTGAAAAACTGATCAACACTAAACCGTGGATCTTTTGCGGCATTCTTCATGCTCCTGACTATGCCAAACTTTTGCAGGTCATCAAATACTTTTAACCCCTCACGATAGGTTCTGAAGGCTCGCTCTCTTTGCTCGCCTATTTCAGCAAACAATTTCTTTTGGTCTGGTCTAATACCTTTGATTGAATTTAAGTTAAATGAATCAAGGCTTTGGTCATAAGCGTTGCGTAACTTAAACAATTGTTCGGTTGCAGATGCAGAAAGGTTACCTTCAAATAGTGCATCGTTAACTATTTTTCTTTGATTGGCGATTTGCTCAAAGGACGCTACACCCTTTTGTTTTTTAGCCATCTCCTCAACGCCGCGTATCACTTGTTGCACTTGGCTAGGCAGAATAGCTCGTGAGCCAGCAAGCTCTTCTAAGTCCTTAGCGGCGCCTTCAATAAGGTTAGTCGGTATAACCCTAGCTTTCCCGCCTTCTTTAACTATGCCAGTCGCGGCCTCGGTGAACTCAAGCTTGGCAAGCAGGTTGTCCATAATCGAAAACTCACGCCCACTTTGTCGGCTGAAGTTTTGAAATGAGTTGATGATAGATCCTAGAACTTCATCGTTTACATCAAAGCCTTCATCAAGCGACCTTTCGATAACATTAATGCTATCCTTCACAGATCTCATCGCCGCTTCTTCAGCTTCCTTTTGAGCTATCTTTAATTGGTTAAATTGTCTGCTAGTGACATTAGCAAAGGCATCCCCAGCGTCTGTGACATCTGCGGCTTCACCAAGAGCTCGCTTCAGTTCATCTGCCTTATTAAGGGCAAACTCAGTATTTTTAAGCTGTCTATTAATATTACTCGTGGCGCCTTCAGATAATTTCTGGGCATAGGCAATTGTTCTTGGCGCCCCAAGACGCTCTAAGCTCGGCGCTGCGCCCTCATCAATAAGTCGCAAGCCGCGTTCAGCCCCTTCTTCAGTAGCCTCTGTAAGTGGCTTTGAAACTAATCTTCCAGTACCACCCACAACTCCTCTAACCGCTTTAAATGTGCCAACAGTTACAAGGTCAATCGTACCAGCAATGGCGGCTTCTGTAGCAACATCTGAAGCAATTTCACCAAGACTTTGTTTCTGGATCCCTAAAAGAGCTTCTATGCTTTCTTCAGCGGTTTGACCAACAGCGGCACCTGCGGCTGCACCAGCCGCACCAGTGGCAACACTACCCCAGCCAAGACCAGCGCCTGCGCCCATAATACCGCCAATAACAGAACCAACGGTTTCAGGAACAATTCCAGTTAGATCAGCAACATCACCAAAGCTAAACCCTTTGTCCTCAAGGACGAGGTTTTTGCCAACATAATCTATCCCCCTGATTTTTTGACCTTTTTCTGTAAGGGCAAGGTTTCCTTTATCGTCACGGGTATATCCATCCGCGCCAACAGCTCTTCTTAGAATAAGCTCACGTTCTTCATCTGTCTCGCCAAAAGACACTAAAGCGCGAAGACCAGAGTCAGCGCCAGTTTCGTAATCGAAGTTAGGATCGTAGCGCTCTTTCCTTACGGCGCTTACAACATCTTCAAAGGTTCTGACTTTGGGCGCAGACTGCGAAGCTACATATTCCTTGATCTTTGCCATTTCAGATTCAGTAGGTGTGTCCCCAGCTATTTGGGCTTGAATATCACCTTGATCAGTTCTGATTGTAATAACACCCATAACAGTACCTTACTGATCCCTGAAATCTACAATAGTTGTTCCGCCCTCTTGAGAAACAGTAGGTTCTTTTGTTGAGGCTTGTTCGATTCCTCTAAATTTATCAATTTCTTCGTTAGGAACACCAAAATTTGTAAGGTTTTGATAAGAATCATTTATGTTCTGACGGCTTTTTGTAACAACTATTTTATATATCTGAGCAAGCTTCATTCTTAGTTCAGTTTCATCTGCGTTTTTAAAATCAATTGTTCCAACAATATCTCTAACAAGTTGTCTATCAACATCCGACAGTGTTTTGCCAGCTTCACCGAGAATAGATGCTGTGTTTGACACCTCAATGTTTTTCAAAATATATGTCAATTTTGCAATATTAGTTGGCTCTTTTCCTTCTGTTGTAAGAAGACCCAAACCTCTTGCCGTTCTTGTTAAGGAACTGCCTATCTGTGATGGTATGGTTATGCTTGTATCCTCTAGAACCGCAGCAGCATCAATAAACTCTTGCTCTACGCGATCAAGCTCCCTTTCATAAGAAGCTATCTGCTGTAATTTAACTTTATAATCTCCAGCTAGTCTGGCTTTATTTGGTTCAGGCCCATTAGGATCAGCATAAAAAACATCTACCTTAGCCCATTCTGGAGCATCAACAGCAGATCCAAACAAAGCCACTTCATTAGGCTTTTCTTGCCAAACCTTTACATCGCTTGCTTCATTAGCTGCTTTTATAGACTCAAGGACAACCTCATCGTACATAGAGGCTGGTATGATATCAAATTGCTTATTAAAGTCTTCATTGCTCTGTAATGCATTTAACTCATAAGCATTAAAATCTTCTCTTCTTCCTGTACCTTTTAGAACAGCATCAAGAAATGTCTCAGGATTTGCGGAGGTTCCTGCTGGAATAACGTAGTAACCTTCTCTTGCCATAGCTGCGGCTTCATCTTCTTTCTTGCGGCTAAGAGCGTATTCACCAGCTTTCGCACGAATAGCCTTTGCCTGCTCCCTAGCTTTCTGAAGGGCAGGCATAGCCTTCTCACCCGCTTCACCAACAGAAGAAAGCATTTCGCCTACATCAAAGCCTTTGCCAGCTTTGTTCTGCATAAGCGCCAAGCCAAAAGCCATAAGGGCCATCTTGTTGTCAGGCTCACCAGAAACATCTAGTCCAGTCGCCTCACCAAATTCTTTGATGTAATCGTCATAGGTTCCCGGCTCCACGCCTGGACGAGCGGCAGAAAGATATTCGTCAAGAGCAGTCATGGTGGCAATCTTTGCAGGGTTGTCGCCACCTCTTTCTTCATAATTTCCTTTGCGCTGATATTCCTTAGGTCCTGCTGTATCTGGCTGGGCTTCTTCTGCGATAGGTTCTATTGTTGTATCTTGATCTTGCCGCACTTCTTCTTGACCAAATTCTGGAGGACCCGCTTCAGTTCCACGAACTTCAGATTGACCATAGAAACCTTCTGGGAAAATATCAAAGCCAAAGTCAGGGGAGAATGCTACTTCAGGCGTCTCACCTTTTCTTGCATAAGACTTAGGACCAGCTTCTTCTCTAGGCGTTATGTTTTTTATAGGCGCAGTTACAGCTTTAGGCGTTTGTTCTGGTTGGCTTAATAGACCAAGTGGATCTACGTTATCCATCAGAAACTGTTGGAATGGAGATATCTGAGGTTGAGCTAAAATTTCATTAGCCTGATCTAATACTTGTTGCGTTCTGTCATTCAAAGACATGTCTTGGTTGACCTGACCAGTGCCGACAGGGGCAACATCTGCACTGCGTATACCACCCTCAAGCATAGGCGTATATCCTTGAGCTAAAGGTGTGCTAGGAAGTTGCAACCCGAAACTTGGAAAAAATCCGTATGACATTTATCTACCTCAAGCTGATTTAGCGCCGCCACCAAAAGGCTGTACGCCCTGAAGAGCGGTGTAAGCGCCAATTCCAGCTAAAAATGGGTTGGTGGACGGTGTTGTCGTTGATTTAAACGTGCTAGACAAGTCAGAGCTAGGCATTCCTTTCAGAAGCTGTTGACCAATCTGCATACGAGTAAAGGGCTCTTGCGCTGTCTGCAAGAGGTTCTGACGCTGCGCTTCAAGTTCACGTTGTTGCTGTGACTGACCAAGACCGCCAAGCTGTGTCAGCATACTTAGGTCAGCACGCCCTAATTCAGACCCTACACGCCCGATATCGGCCGTTGTGCCTGCAAGGGTACCATAAGCCTGCCCAATGCCGCCCATAAGCTGTGCGCCCCTTTGAGCGGCTTCTAAAGCCTTTTGATATCCAGATGCACGAAGTTGTCCAGCAGTGCGAGCTTGTTGCTCAAGAACATTACGTCCTAATTCTGATTCAGCAACAGCTTGCCTAGAGCCGCCAAATGCGCCTGAACCTACCGCTTTCGCTCCAATACCTTGACGCTGTATCTCACCAGCACGAGCGATGTCAGCCATAGACTGGTCAATGACTTGTTGCTCGTATGGATTATAATACTGAGAAATAGCTTGCCCAGGTTGCATTAAAGCACCAAGACCAGCGCCTAAAGCGGCTTGACCGCCATAAGTTTGACCAGCCGCACCAGCCATAAACGGCTGATATGTGCCAACCATATATGGAGCCATAGCGAATGCTTGTTGCTGTAATGGATCAAATCCAGCAACTTGTTGTTGTGGCAAAGCAATAGGCTGGTCGAGAAGACCGGGCGCAGTCTGTGTTTCACCATCAAAGGTGCCAAAAGCTGTACCAAGGAGGCGCTTTTCTAGACCTTCTAGATATGGAGCAAGGCGTTGTACTTGTTCTACGGTTTGGACTGCCATCACGCCATCCTTTCAAACTTATTCATCATATTATACATTTTATCTATGCCTTCGCGCAAGTTTCCATTTCCAGCACCCTTTACAGCGTCACGGGTCATGACAAACTCGCCAGCCATAAGCATAGCAGGCACATCGTCCTTCTTTCCTGATCCTTCAGAAGGATCTATTCCGCCGTTACGGCGGGGG
>CENS01007472.1_pt1 | contig 17340 bp, 23 predicted proteins | sample 530201 | NCBI WGS metagenome assembly CENS01 (sample SAMEA2619747, study PRJEB7988) | marine metagenome | biome: marine biome (ENVO:00000447); feature: surface water layer (ENVO:00002042); material: "saline water (ENVO:00002010), including plankton (ENVO:xxxxxxxx)" | depth 5 m | reverse complement strand
AAATTTTTTATTAATTTTTTTTTATTATTTAAAAATTAAACATTAATACTTATTATTATAAAAACGTTTATTATGAGTAAGATTAAAGTATTAGTAGTGCCCAGTGATAGAACTGGTGTAAGTTATTACCGTTCTACAATACCACATATAAAATTAGAAGAATACTTCCCAAAAGATTTTCATGTTGATATTGATTACGAACCACAATTAAATAATGATAGTTACCTAAAACAATATGATTTAATTCATTATCACAGAACTTTGGGTGATTATGATAACCTACCTAAATTATTAGATAGGTGTGATGAATTAGGTATCACAACTGTTATGGATATTGATGATCATTGGTCACCAGGACCCGATCACCCAGCGTGGCAAATTATTAAACAACACAGTTTAGATAAAAAGATTTCTAATAATATAAAAGTTTCTAGAAATGTTATTACAACAACATCTGTATTCGCAGATGAAATCTCTAAATTAAATAAAAACGTATTTGTTCTACCAAACGCAATTGATACAAATGAAAAACAATATCAGAGTAACACAGAAAAAAGTGATAGAGTGCGTATTGGTTGGTTAGGTGGTTCTTCACATATGAAGGATTTAGAGATTCTAAGAGGACTTATGAGTAAATTGAAAACTGATGGACTTTTAGATAAAGTACAATTTGTTTTATGTGGGTACGATTTAAGAGGTACTATGACTATGATAGATCCAAAAACGGGAGAACAAAAACAAAGACCTATTAAACCAAAAGAATCTGTATGGTACCAATATGAAAAAATATTTACCGATGATTACAAAATAGTTAGTGAAGAATATAAAAAGTTTTTATTGTCTTTTGAAAACAAAGAATATGAAAATGTAAATAATGAACCTTATAGAAGAGTATGGACTAAACCTATTACCTCATACGCCTCAAATTACAACCTTTTCGATATATCACTTGCACCACTTAAAGAAAGTACGTTTAATAAAGTAAAATCACAATTAAAAGTGATTGAAGCTGGTTTCCATAAGAAAGCATTAATAGCACAAGACTTTGGACCTTATCAGATTGATGTTGTTAACGCATACGAAAAAGGTGGTGATATAAATGAAGATGCAAATGGATTCTTAATTCCAACAAGTAAAAACCATAAATTCTGGTATTCACATTTAAAAAGATTGATATTAAATCCTGAATTAGTTACCAAATTAGGTGAAAATTTATATAACACAGTTAATGGTACATATGATATGAAATCTGTTTGTAAAAATAGAAAAGAGTTATATGAAAAATTAATTTCAGAAAAAAAAGTTAAGGTTGTTGACTTAGTAAAATAAATTCCTTATTATTATAATAAACTTGTTAATAATGGATTTAAAAGAAAAGATAGTTAAAAATAACGAAAAATTTAATAAGACTAATGAAACTTATAATATTCTCACAAAAGAATTATTAGATTATTTAGGAGAAGATTTATATTTTTCACCAGCGTCTAATATGGAAAGTATGTATAATGCATTTCCTGGTGGGTTAGTAGACTATATTCTTAAAGTCACAAAATACGGAATAAACTTAAACGATATTTTACCTAATACCCAAAAGGTAGATAAGACATCCATTATTAAAGTTTGTTTCTTACACCAATTAGGGAAAGTTAGATTATATAAACCTTGTGAATCAGAGTGGCATAGAAAAAATCAAGGTAAAATGTATGAATTTAATGAAGACTTAGTTTCTATGAGAGTAAGTGAGAGATCTGCGTACTATACTATGAAATTCGGTGTTAATCTAACTGAGGAAGAATATCAGTCAATAGTTAATTATGATAAGACTGACGATGATAAACAATCGAAGTGGTATGGTAGTACTTTATCAACCATTTTGAGAATGGCGAATGAACTCGCAATAATAGAATGTAAAAATAATTAAAATGGAAAACGAAAGACCAAAATGTGGGTGTGGACAAACATCAGACCCAAATGGATATTGTGATGGAACTCACACAACTTTACCACAAGGAGAAAAAAGATAATATGGATAATTTAGATAGAGAAATGAACGAATTAAATGAGTTAAAGGGTCTTATGGAACAATTAGAATCCTTTAACTCAAACAACGACTTTGATGTTTCAAACATTAGTTCAGAAGACTTTAAAATTGAAACTTCATTTACTAATAACTCAAATAATCCAGATCCTGAATACGCAAAAGTAGGTGATAGTGGTTTTGATTTAAGAGCGTATATCTCTGAACCAATTACCCTTAAACCATTGGAAAGAAAATTAGTACCTACGGGATTAAGATTTGAATTACCAACAAACACAGAATTACAAGTTAGACCAAGAAGTGGTATGGCGTTAAAGTATGGTATTTCTGTTTTAAACACACCTGGAACAGTAGATGAGGGTTATAGAGGTGAAGTTGGTGTAATAGCGGTAAATCTAAGTAATGAAGATTATACGATACAACCAGGTGAAAGAATCGCACAAGGAGTGATTATGAATGTTGTAGGACAAGGTATAAGTAAATTAGTTAGAGTTAATAATCTATCTGAAACCGAAAGAGGTGAAGGTGGGTTTGGTTCAACAGGTAAACAATAAAAATTAATATATGTCAAAAGAAAGAACGTTAAATCAGTACAGACAAGTTAAAGACAATGTTTATGATACTACAAAAACAAAGTTGGATAATGAATATTATAGAAAAGTTAATTTTGATTGTCAATACGTAATTGACCTAATTAAAGAATATCCTAACGAATCGGAGTTAGGTAAAGAAATTATAAAATACTATAATAGTTTGAAAAATGGTTAGTGTAATATATTGTACTAGAGAAACAAATCCAAAACACAAAGAACACATAATTAAAACTTCTGGTTTACATAAACACATTGAGGTTATTGAAATTATAAATAATGGAGAATCTTTAACTAGTGCGTATAATAGGGGATTTAAAATGTGTAAATATGATATTGTTGTTTTTTGTCATGACGATATTTTAATTGAAACTAAACAATGGGGTAAAAAATTAAAAAAACATTTTGACAATTATATTGATTATGGTGTAATAGGTGTTGCTGGGAGTAAATCGTTACCTAAAACAGGAAAATGGTGGGAAACTCCAAAATGGATGTATGGTAAAGTTAAACACACTAACAATGGTAAAAGTTGGTTATCTGAATATAGTTCAGACTTAGGAAAGGGGGTAGAGGAAGTATCTAATGTTGATGGTTTATTTTTTGCAATACATAAAAATAGAATATATAAAGATGAAACTTATACACCATTTAATGAAGATGTTAAAGGTTTTCATTTTTATGATGTCGATTTTTCATTTAAGAATTCAATATCAGGAGTTAAGGTTGGTGTTATCACAAATATAAGAATTAATCATATGTCTATAGGTGAAACCAATGAAGAATGGGAAAAGAATAGAATTGAATTTTCTAAAAAATATAGTGATGTGTTACCATACAAAGTAAGAGACGAATTTAAAAATAGAAAACTTAAAATATTAATAGGTTGTTTAAATTTCAAAGGGTTAACTGGTTCAGAGATATCTACAATGGAATTGGCAAAAGGTTTATCAAAAAACGGATGTGATGTTTATGTAGTTTCACAAATAGGTAGATCTTTTAAAGTAGAAGCAGAAAAACACAATATTAAAGTGTTCTCGATTAATGAACCACCAGGTTTTAAAATGGGTGATGGTAAGTGGACATTTAACACACCTAATAGTAAAAAATTATCTGAACCAAATAAATTATATCTAGTTAAAGATATGAAGTTTGATGTAATACATACTAACCATAAACCGATAACCGAAAGATTATTACAATTATACCCGAATAATAATTTTGTAAACATTATTCGTTCTGAAGTGATTGATTTAGAAAATCCTGTGGTAGATGATAAGATAAAAAAATATATAGCAATAAGACCTTCTATAAAAGATTATATGATTAATGAATTTAATATTGAGGAGGATAAAATTGATGTAATATATAACTTATTTGATAAAAGTAGATTTTCAATTAAAAAGGTTGAAAATAACACCAATAAAAAGGTAACTTTATTTGTGGGTACAATGGATTATCTCCGAAAACAACCAATAGAGGATCTTATTGAAAATACTGAAGAATTATGGTTAGTAGGAAAAGACACTATGGGTTATGCGTCTGAATTTGATGAAAAATATGATAATGTTAAATACTTCCCACCTACAGATAAAATTGAGGAATTTATATATAAATGTGATGAAACTGCGGGTATATTTTTAGGTAGAACTACAATTGAAGGTTACTTATGTGGGAAACCAGGATGGATTTATATTGTTGATAAAAGTGGTAATTTTTTAAGTAAAGAATATAGTGAAGTCCCTAAAGATATGAGTATTTTTGAAAATCAAATAATTATAAATAAGTATAAAGAAATATACACAGAATCATATAATATAATATAAAAAAATAACTATGGAAAGTAAAAAAAACATACCATTATTTAAAGTTTACATGTCTAAGGATGCTACTAAGAGAGTTTCCGAAGTATTAGAATCTGGATTCATTGGTCAAGGCCCAGTAGTCGACCAGTTCGAAGATAAATTAAAAGATTTTTTTGATAATGATTATGTTACTACAGTTAATGCTGCGACATCTGCAGAACATTTAGCATTACATATGTTAAAAAAACCATTCATAAATAAAGTTGCTTATGATGGGGTGGCATATCACGAATCAAATTGGCCTGGCATTGAAGAAGGTGATGAAGTGTTAGCAACACCATTAACTTGTACTGCCACTAATTTCCCAATATTGGCTAACAACTTAAATATTAAATGGGTAGATATTGACCCTAAAACATTAAATATGGATTTAGATGATTTATCTAGAAAAATTACAAAATCTACTAAGGTTATTTTCTTAGTTCACTGGGGTGGATACCCTATGGATTTAGACAAACTAAAAGAAATACAAGAAAAAGCTTACCGTAATTTTGGATTTAAACCTGCGATTATAGAAGATTGTGCACACGCATTAGGTAGCAAATTTAATAATAAGGTTATTGGTAGTCATGGTAATATTTGTACTTTTAGTTTTCAAGCGATTAAACACTTAACCTCCGTTGATGGTGGGGCATTAGTTCTACCTCATAAAGAATTGTACAATAGATCAAAATTATTAAGATGGTACGGTATCGATAGAGAATCAGACAGAAAAGATTTTAGGTGTGAAGCAGATATACCTGAATGGGGGTTTAAATTTCATATGAATGATGTAAGTGCGTCAATTGGGATGTCTAACTTATCTGAGGTACAAAATAACGTAATTGACATACACAAAGATAATGGTAAATATTATGATAAAACACTTAAAGGTGTTAAAGGGGTTACATTATTAGAAAGAGATGGTCGAATGGAGTCATCTTATTGGATATATTCTTTACTTGTTGAAGATAAAGATAGGTTTACTTCGTATATGAAATCTTGTGGTATTGCAACTAGTCAAGTTCATGAGAGAAATGATATACATTCATGTTTAAGTCAATATAGAGTCGATTTACCAAACTTAGATTCTATAAAGGGTAAACTAACTGCAATACCAGTTGGTTGGTGGGTTTCTAAAGAAGATAGAGAATATATCGTAGATTGTATTAAAAAAGGATGGTAATATTAAAAATATGGTTAATATTAATTATGTTGTTGCGGTATATGGTGGTGAAAGGAGAACATATTCAGACACACCTGTAAACCTATTTGTTTCTAAACATATAGAGTTTTTAACCACCAAACCTAAAAAATTTGGTGGATTTACTTTTGTCATCAATAAATCTAATAATGATTTTGAGATTATTGATATGATTAATGAATTTATAAGTAAATCACCTTTAAATGGTAAACTAATAGTAAGAGATAATTACAATGCATCTTATGGTGCTTGGGAAGAAGTTATATTAAATACATATAAAAATTATACACATTCATTTCTAATAGAAGACGATTACTTACCTGTTAATGAAACATTTATAGACTATTTTTTAGAAAAAGACATAGAAAACACTAGTTTTGTTTCTAGTTTTGAACATAGGGGATTTGCATCTATATCCAATGGACTATTAAATCATAAGGTAGTTAACCCAACGATTAAAAAACATAAACATTTATTTAAATTAGAACAAGATAAAAAAATAAAATCTGTATATCTTATGGCAGACCAAACATGTTTTTTAGAATTGATTTCAGGAAAAGTTAGAGATATTACAGATATTGCGTCAACAGTATTTAACAATGTAGGTAAAATGATAATCTATACTAACCCTAATTTACCCATTATAATAAAACCTATAATTAATGGTTAATATTAATGCATATGATGAATTTGGGTTTATATTATGGTATTACGCACCATTAGCATATTACCACCATATAAATGGTACTTTAGGTGATACGAATAGTAAGATAGGTAGTAAACCAGTTTTTTACTTTTCTAATAACCATATCGAAAATAAGTTACATAATGAAGCACCTTTTATTGGTGGAAGACAATGTTATAATTTTGAATCTCCTATTTTCACTAAAAAGAGTTGGTTACCACCACCATATAAAAAAAAATTTAAGAATAATATTTTTAAATATGATAAACCTATACTAACTATAAATAATAAAAATAATTTAGAGTGGGATGGTGCTGGTATATTTAACTATTTTGATAGTATATCTTTAGAAAATATTATTAAAATATTTTATGAAACACACCAAATATTATATATAAGACCACCACAAAACGGAGATAAATTCGGTTATCAAGCAGACACTAAACAAAGAGTAGTTGATATAGGAGATATTGAAATTTTAAAAAAGTATCCTAATGTTATTTGGATTGGTGATGTTTTAGAAAATTCAAACAAAGTATATAATGAAATACAGTTTATGATGTTAGCGAATTCTGAAATGCATATATCATGTGCGGGAGATTCAGTTATACCATCTTATTTTGGTGGTGACGTATTACAATACAACTGCCCTAATTGTCAATCTGCAAATAGAGGTGTGTGGAAAACAAATTCATGGTTAAATAAATTATCTAATGCGAATATTTATGGGTTTCAAAGTCATAGTGAGCTACTAAAAAAATCTATAGAATTATGGAAATAAGAGAAATGGTAAAAGAAGATTTAATTTTTTTTAATGAAGTAAGAAATAATTCAGTAGGTTTTTTACATGATAATACAAAATATTCATTAAAAGATAATTTAAAATGGTTTATAGGTACTAATCCTAAATTTTTTATTGTTGAAGATAATGGTGAACCCATAGGGTATTTTAGAACATCTAAATGGGTGGAGAATACATTATATGTTGGTATGGATATTCACCCTAAATATAGGGGTATAGGTTACGCTAAAAAATCGTATAATTTATTTTTTAAATATTTAAAAAAAGAATACTCAGTAGAAGAAGTTTTTTTAGAAGTGTTAAATACAAATAAAAGAGCTATCCACATATATAATAAATTAGGTTTTACTATTATTGATTTGTTACCTCATAACAATAAAGAATTAAGTATAAAAATGAAATTAAAATTATGAAAATTAAAAACAACCCTATAGAATTTTATATAGATAAAATAAATAACAACGAAAACTTTTCATTTACAAGGTGGGGAGATGGGGAGTGGTTTTGTGCTATGGGCATGACAGGTCAAAATTGTGATGGTCATAAATATTTTCCTGAAATGAGGAAATCACTCAATACCGCGTTAAATAACGATAAAGGATATTATAAAGCGATATGGAACTTAGATCATGGTCAAATAAATAATATACTTCATATGTTATTACCATTTATAAAAAGTAATAATATCGACATTAAATGGGTTAATGCGGGAATATGGGAAGATGCTGCATTAAGTGATCAACTAAGTCCATTAGTTAAATCCTTAGAAAGTAGAAATTTTGTTATTGTGTCAAGTGATAAGTTAAAGAAAATAGATATTAAATATACTGATTTTGTTAGTGTACCCCCAGTTAATTGTTTTTTAGATAAAGAAAGAATTAAACGTGATATGATAAAAATGACAGAAAAATACGATGACGTAGTTTTTGGGTTATCATCCTCTATGGCTACTAACGTTATCGTAGATGAACTTTATGATGTGATTGGAGATAAGTGTACTATGATTGATTTTGGTTCAATATGGGACCCCTTTGTGGGTCATATGGGTAGGACATATCATAAAGAATATAAAAATTTAAATTTAACACATTAATATAAAGAAAAATTAATTTTATGATTAACTGTACACCATACGGAGGTATTTCTAATAGGATGAAATGTATTATTTCGTCTATTGTAGAATACGGACATATAAATCTTAGATGGGATGTACCTAAAAGTGGTGGCGGGGTTAGATGTAAGTTTAATGATTTATATAAAAATATTTATAATGGTAATGCCATAGGTAGTGTATCTGACTGCAAATTTATTCATCCCCAAATGAATACACATAATGAAGGAGGTAAAGATAAGTTACCTATTGATCTTAAAAAAAGATATATTAAAGTTATCAAAACTTTAGAACCTATCGATTATATTTCCAATAAAATTAAAGAAGAGAAAGAAAAGTTAGGGGGATATAGTGCAGTTAGCGTTAGAACTTTTAGAAGTTTTCCTGCAGAATATAACTCATGGGGTAGACATTTTAAAATAGATAACCTTTTTAGGATAATGGATAAAATTGAAGGTAAAATTTTACTAACCTGTGATGATTCTGAGATAACAAATTTAATTAAACAAAGATATGATGTTTACACTACGTCTAAAAGAACCAAATTTGGAGATTTTACTACTGTGGAAGGTATGCAAGATATATTAATAGATCAATACTTAGGTAGTTTATCTACCGATATTTATGGTACTAATATGAGTAGTTTTTCTGAAATGCAATGGTGGTTAGGTGAATGTAAATCTAAATTTATAAATATGAAATTACATAGTAAATAAAAAATTGTGGAGTATATATTAGTTACAGGTGGTTGTGGATTTGTAGGATCAAATCTAATTAAAAGTTTACTTAATAAACATAAAGACATAAAAAAAATAATTGTTATGGATAATATGTTTACAGGTAAAGAAGAAAACAAAATTAATTCACCAAAAGTTAAATATACTAAAACTCCAACATGGGAAATAGGTAGATATTTCTCTGACGAAGAAGGCCTTTTTGACACTGTATTTCATTTTGGTGAATACTCACGAATCGTTAAGTCTTTTGATGATGTTAGCTACGTAATGGAATCTAATTTACATGGTACGTCATGTGTATTAGAAAAATGTCTTAAGTGGAAAGCAAAACTAATATATTCTGCTAGTAGTTCTGTTTTTGGGAATGATAAGAAAGATCAACACTTAAACCCTTATGCTTGGTCTAAATCTAAAATGGTGGAATTAATTAAAAACTATCGTAAATGGTATGGTTTAGATTATGAGATTTGTTATTTTTATAATGTATATGGTAATGGTCAAATCAGTAAAGGTGATTATGCGACAGTTATTGGTATTTTTGAGTCACAGTATAAAGAAGGTAAACCTTTAACTGTTGTTTCGCCAGGAACACAAAGTAGAGATTTTACACATGTAAATGATATAGTAGATGGTGTTTTAAAAACTGTCAGTAAAAATATGAACAATGAATGGTTTTTAAAAAGTGGTGTAGAGTATAATTTAATTGATGTTGCTAAAATGTTTAGTAATGACATCATAATGATACCCGAAAAAAGAGGTGAAAGAAAAAGTTCTACATCCACAAAAAACACTAATAGATTATTGGATTGGTATCCTAAATATAAATTAGAAGAATATATTAAAAATAAACTTTAATTTTTATAATTATATAGTAAATTTAATATATGAGTAGAAGAAGAAATAAAAAAATTTCTGAAGAAGATTACAGAGAAATTCAGGAATTTGTTTATAGAAAAAATCAAGAGGAAGATAAATTCCTCACATCAATGTCAGTACACTATAAGTGTAAAAACGAAAATCAAGGTAAATTAAGAGAGTCAATAAGAAATAATGAGATTAGTATTGTTTCAGGATTACCAGGAACTGGTAAAACTTATATCGCTTGTGCAGAAGCATTGAAATTAATAAAATCCAAAAGTAAATATAAAAAAATACTTTTGGTTAAGTCTATTACTCAGTTAAGGGGTGAAGAATTAGGTAGTTTACCAGGTGATTTAAATGAAAAATTTGACCCTTATTTGGGTTCTTTTATTGATAATTTTGAGAAAATTATTGGTGAGTCTTTAACTCGCAAACTTAGAGAGTTAGGATTAATTAATTTACAACCCTTAGCGTTTGTTAGAGGTAGAAGTATTGATAACACTATTATAATTGTTGACGAAGCACAAAACATATCTGTGGATAATATGAGAACTTTAATGACACGTATAGGAGATAACTCAAAAATGATTATTTTGGGGGATGTTAAACAAAAAGATATTAGAAACAAAAAAGATAGTTCTTTGGAGGTAATTATAGATAAGTTTAACAATATAGAAAACTTTGGTTGTGTAGAACTAAGAAATCCTAATGATGTTGTTAGAAACCCAATTATTAGAATAATAGAAGAAACATTTGACTTATTAGAAAATTAAGATGAAACAATACGTGTTAAAAACAAAAGATGGTGATGTAATAAATAGAACAACACAAATATGTTTAAGTGATGCAATAGAATACTTTTCTAATGTAAAAATGATATCTAAAAAAGATTTAATAATAATATACGAAGTAGAAGAAGATGAAAATAGGAATAACAATTGATGGGGTAGTTAGAGACTTTATCACTAAGTTTGAGTCTGTATATGATAAATATTATCCAGTAGAATTAGAGGAAGGTGAAGAACCTTTCGAAAGAGATATAAAAGATCTAGATTTATTAAAATGGTTTAAATTTACTGGTGGTACTAAAGAATTGAATAAGTTTATGTATGTAGACTCATCATTAGAAATATTTGGGCACGCTGGTGAAACTAAAATCAATTCAGTAGAACATTTAAACCAACTACATAACATAATTGAGGATATGGGACACACTCCTTTTATAATCAGTAAAGAATTAAATAATAGTAAACCCGCAACATTGTTTTTTCTATCTAAACTATCGTCAAAAGTAAACAATATTATCTTTGTTAGAGATTTTGAAAAAAAATGGGATTATGTGGATGTTTTAATAACCGCTTCACCTGATACTTTACTTTCTAAACCATTAGATAAGATATCAATAAAAGTAATTAATACTTACAATAAAATGTGTAATTCAGATTATACTATTGTAGATTTAAAAGAACTTTTAGACGATAAAAAATTGTTAGAAAAAATATTAGGTACAGAAACTATTGGATTTGAAGACATATAACATTTACTTATTAGTAGGTTAGTACTAAACTTATAAAAAAATCGTATGGATAACTTATTATTAGAAATTGGAGGTAAAGAATTATACCTTGACATAGATAGATTGTCAGAAATAGTTCGAATAGAATCAGAAGCACCACCAATTAAAGTAAACGAAGGTCAAGGTGATGTAGAAATACAACAACCATTCCCTGATATGGGTGGTTTACATATTGACGTTACGAAATACGAAATGTATCGTGAAATGATAGGTGGTATCATGATGTATAATGAAGAGGTAGATAATAAAATGGGTATTATGGCATTAAATTCTGCAACAATACCATTTAAGATTGCTTTCAACACCCTATTGATGAAAGGAATACTTAAAGAATTATAATAATAAAAAAATAAAAATGTTATGAGTGAACAATTAGACAAAATTAAAGATGGTATCGATAAAATCACTAACAAAGATTTCGGTATATATTTTTTCACTATTGACACCAAAGGTAATCCAACTGCAGGTGTCGCAACAATTTACGAACACGTAAAAAAATTAAGAGAGTTAGGATATAACGCTCAAATCCTTCACGATAAGGATGATTATAAACTTAGAGAAGACGAAGAAGGTATGGGAATTGCCGAATGGTTAGGAGAAGAATATGCTAACTTACCGCACGTTTCCATCGAATCACAAAAATTACAGGTAGGTCCTTCTGACTTTGTTATTATACCAGAGGCATTTGCTAGTATCATTAAACAAACTGCAAACTTTCCTTGTAAAAGAATTGTATTCTTACAATCTTACGAATATATTTTCGAAATGTTAGAAATCGGAGAAGGCTGGGAACAATTTGGTATTACTGATGTGATTACCACTAATCAAAATTTAGCTAGTTACGCAAATTCAGTATTTAGAGGTTTAAGGACTGATATTATACCAGTAGGTATTCCTTCATTCTTTAAGGATAGTGATAAACCTAAAGTACCCACAGTTGCTATGGTGGCTAGAGATAAAAGAGAGTTGTTAAAAATTGTAAAAGTATTTTATCAAAAATACCCACATTATAGATTTGTAACATTTAGAGATATGTCTGGATTACCTAGAGAAATGTTTGCTAAAGATCTAGCAGAATCTTTCTTAGGTGTTTGGATAGATGAATTATCTAGTTTTGGTACCTTCCCTTTGGAATGTATGAAATCTAATACACCAGTAATTGGTAAAATACCTAGAATGGTACCAGAATGGATGGGTAAGGTTGACGATAATGGTAACCTAAACCTAAATGATAATGGAATATGGACACCAAATATGAACGCAATTCCTGATATCGTTGCAACAATGGTAGGACTTTTCTTAGAAGATGCTTTACCTGAAAATGTTATGAATGGTATGAAAGAATGGGAAGACAAATATACTACAGAAGAATCTAATAAAGTTATTTCCGAAGTATATGATGAAATCTTTAAAAGAAGAATTGTAGAATTAGAAGCTACATATACACAACTGAAAAAAGAAAGTGAAGTAACAACAGAAAATACAGAGACAAATGGCTAGAGGAGTAGTTAATTCATATTCACCAAACCCTACTAAAAAAAGGAAAGGTGTACACGCAAAAACAAAAACTAGTAAAACAAAAACTAGTAAACTTTATAAAAAAACTTATAAAGGACAAGGTAGATAACAAATAATAAATAAAATAAAAAATGGCAAATATTACAGTAATAGTACCAGTACACAAATTAGAACAAAATTATATTGTTGGGTGTATTGAGAGTATTAAAAATCAAAAAGAAAAACCCTTTGAGGTTTTGTTTGTTACATCTGATGATAAAGATTTGAATGATTATCTAAATGGATATGATTTTGGGAATTTAAAGAATGTAACTAAAGTAATTAAAAATGAAACAGGTAATTACGACTTTCAATCACAAATTAATTATGGTGTAGAACAAAGTACAGGTGACTACATCACATTTGTTGAGTATGACGATGAAGTCTCCCCAATATGGATTAAAAACGGTGTTGAATACATTGATGCATACCCAGAAGTAGGAGTTTTCTTACCAATCGTTTATGAAACAGATGAAAATGGTAAATTTATATCATTTACAAATGAGAGTGTATGGGCAAAAGAATTTTCAGAAGAGATTGGACGTTTAGATAATAATACATTACAAAGAGTCCAAAATTTTAACTTTGATGGAATGATAGTTAATAAAGAGTTATTCTTAGAAAACGGAGGTTTAAAATCTAATATGAAACTTACATTCACTTATGAGTTTTTATTAAGAATGACGTATAAGTCAGTACCTATTATGGTAATACCTAAATTGGGTTATAAACATACTAATAATAGAGAAGGTTCTTTATTTGTAGAATATAAATCTACTATAGATGTTTTAGAGAGTAAGTTTTGGGTAAACAAAGCAAAAAAAGAATATTTTTTCACTGAAGACAGAGAAATAACATATGAGGTATAAATAAATTATGATGTCAGAAGAACCCAAAAAGAGGGGTCGGAAGAGAACATCGAATTTATATTTTGGACCTGAACAGGAGGAAGCAGTAGTTAAATTTTTAACAAGTGAGTCATATAGTGAAAGAAATAAAATTTATAATGAATTTCTAAGATACCCAATAAACAAGATGGTTGAGTCCATCATACGTAGATATAAGTTGTATAGGAAAGAATATGACTATGAAGATGTACACGCAGATACATTGTCTTTTTTAGTGACAAAAATGCATAATTTTAAACCAGATAAGAATAAAAAAGCTTATTCTTATTTTGGTACAATATGTAAACACTATCTTTTAGGACAACTTATTAAAGACGATAAAAAAATGAAGTCTGATCTTTCCTACGAAGATGTATATAAAACTGTAGAAACAATGGATGATCAGATATATAGTATCGATGATCATAAAATGCAGTTAGATGATTTCATTAAAGAAATATCTGCAAGTATAAAAGCAGAATTACAACATACTAAAGTATCAGAAACTGAATTAAAAGTTGGTGAAGCATTAATTAAGATTTTAGATAGTTGGGAAACAATTTTCGAACAAGTAGGTAGCGGTAATAAATACAATAAAAATTTAATACTTTCATATATAAGGGAAATGACTGATTTAACCACTAAAGACATTAGAGTCGGTATGAGAAGGTTTAAAAAGATGTACGGACTTATTAAAAACGACAAAATAGATAAGGATTTATTATAAAAAATTAAACGAAAGATATTTATAATAAAAACATTTGTTATGGGAAGACCGAAAAAAACTAAAATTAATTTAGATAAAAATAGTTTACAGGAATTAATGCAAGAAATTTATAATGATTGTAACAACATTATGAATAATGCTCGTAAAGAGTTAAATGAAAGAAAAACTAGGGCGGAGATAGACGATACCAACGATGAATATCAAATAGGTAAAGTTAATAATGAAACTATTAAGATATTAGAAAGTACTGTAGATAAAAAAATTGCGTTAGCAAAACTGCAAACTCAAATATTATCAACAAAAAGCGATGATAGTCAAAGTACTACTGATAATAGTATAACAGAAGAAGATAAAAATATACTAAGAGAGTTATTTAAAGATAAAGCTAAAAATAAGAATGCCGATTACGATATAGATTAATAAATTATGGGAGAAAAATTTAGAAATGTCGTATGTGAACCTGGTGATGTAGTTACAGATATAAAAAGACAAATATTAGAATTAATATCTCTTAATCAAACTATCTGTGGTAATTTACCTGATTTAAGTGTCCCAAATTTAATACCTGAAGTACCAGATTTAAACCCTAGTCAAAAAGTTATGGACTTTTTAGCTGATATTTTGGCTTTAGTTTCAGGCATAAATTTTGAAGAAATGAGGTTACAACTAATTAACTGGTTAGTAGAACAATTAGAACCATTATCTGAAGATTTATCAGTTAATTTTGTTAATTCAATAAAAAGTTGTTACGCGTGTAAAATTAACCCAAAAATACCTGAGTGGTTATATCAGATACAACCTTCTTCAATACAATACGATCAAAACAATCAACCGATACCTAATAGTGGTACACAAGGTTTAGGTTTTAATATAGAACTTAATAAAATTGATTTAACTTGTATTTTTGCTGCAGATCCAAATACTGAAATAGGTAAATTATTTTATGATGGTAATTCTAATAATGATATTAATGCTTTTTTATGGGAAGTAATGCAGTTAGATGGACAACCTTTAATATGGTCTGACCCAACAAGTGGTAAGGAGATAATTGAAGTCAGATACTATGAAGATAGTGCAATAGCGTTTACTCAGACAGATGGTAATGTACCATATCAAAATATAGAACCAAGACCTAGAGTTTTTAATTTTAAAGTTGTAAACCAAACATATTTTGATAAAACATTAATTACAGTTCTTGTTGATTATTTTAATAGTCAACAACCTTTATTTGATGTAGATAAAGTTATTCCTAATGTTATAGATTTATTATATGGTACACTTACAAATAAAATAGAACTACCTGAAGAGTGTTTAACTAAAGTTGTAGAATTCGAAACATCTATTAGTGATTATTTAGATGAGGGAGTTGGTAATGGTAGTACTAATTTTACTTTTGATGATAGTTTTTATACTTTTGACAATAAACAATTATTAAACATAAAACAAAAAGTTAAAGAAAAAAAATCAGGTAGTAGAGAATATAAAAAATGTTGTGGTAAAGAAGTAAGTTCAATATCTTTTGACACTGTTTTAAAAATAAATGATGAAATAAAAAATAGTTCAACAATAGAAGAGAAAATAACTACATATAATAAAGCTTTAGATACACTGATAAATGAATCGACATCAAACGTCAAATCTTTAGACATTGATTCCGCATCAGGAGAATTTTTATCTAATTTAATAACTTCTTTACAGATAGCTTTATCGAAATTAGTTTTATCTCCTAAGAATTTACTTATGTTAAATCTTTTTTATTTTTTAGTTAACAGTAAACCAGTAACTGAAATAAGTATTAAAAAAATATTAAAGGAATATGAATGCGTTATAGTAGAAATATTAAGTGAATTACTTAGAAAATTAATTTATGAATATCTTTTACCTCTGGTTATTAAGGCATTAAAAAATTTAATTGCTTGTGTAATTGCAAAAAAGATTAAAGAAAAAAATATAAACGCTTTAAAATCTAGACTTAGTTTATTACCTAACTTTATTAACGATAAATTAGAAGATGTTAATGAATTGTTTGGTAAATCTGAAAATATATTAGATAAGGCTAGAGGTTTTACAGATAAAGTAAACTTAAACTCATTAAATAATATTAATCTACAATCTAAAAAAAGAGGTAGATTCTGTGATTAAAAATTAAAATTATGGCATCAAATTTATTATCATCTATACAGTCAATTGCGGGGTTATTTAAAAATTTATTTAAACCAAGTACACCACTACAACCAATAACTAAAGAAGAAATATTAATTGGTTCTAAATTTAGAGAGGGTTTAAGTGCTATCGATATCGCTTCAAAAATAATTGAACGTAAAAAAGAAATAGGTGTTGGTATAGAACCTTTACCTAGTGGTGCACAGAATATAGATTTACAAATGGAGGTTATAAGGGTTGAAGAAATTTTAGACGCACTATTAACTAAGGCAAAAATAGAAGTTGCTATACCTCCAGGTACTTTAGTACAAGCAACGGGTGGTAATGCAGGCGGACCAATAGTAGTTGTTGGTACAACAACCACAATAAGTAAAGGAGAAGGTATTATTAGGTAAAATGGAAAATAAAATAATAGATTGGGAAAATATGAATAATTCATCTATCAAAATGGAGTTAGAAGAATTAATGTTACATCAAAAAACTTTGAAGGAAAAAATAATAAAATTATCTAAAAAGTTAGAAAATATAGAAAAAGATTACTTATTTGGTAATTCAGTA
>CENS01013919.1_pt1 | contig 17392 bp, 10 predicted proteins | sample 530201 | NCBI WGS metagenome assembly CENS01 (sample SAMEA2619747, study PRJEB7988) | marine metagenome | biome: marine biome (ENVO:00000447); feature: surface water layer (ENVO:00002042); material: "saline water (ENVO:00002010), including plankton (ENVO:xxxxxxxx)" | depth 5 m | reverse complement strand
ATTGTTGACTCTATCGAAGATTCTCTTAAAGACATTGAACAATGAGACTATTCCTTGCCTCTCTCGTTATTATCATCGGCACTACAATCGGTGTCAATGCTATCAATGCCATTTCAAACATTCAAAATGAAAAAACACAAAGACTCTGCAAATCTCTCCCAATCGGAACATCATACGATGAACTATGTAAGGACTTCCGATAACATCATTAAACGATATTCACACATTGATAGTGATGGTGATTGGGATGATATTCTCTCCCCTGATGATATCGAAGAATACTACGAAAGACGACAATATGAAAAGATGATGCGACGATAAAACATAACTAATTCAACAAAAGTTTTCCACAGATGCAGAACTTCACTCTCGGTCAAATTGTCTCCTATAAACATCACACAGGTTACATCAATTTTATTGATCGAGAGTACATAACCCTTTGCATTAAACAATACCCTAACTCTTACACAAAAAACAACCTAACTCAAGTCCTCTTAGTTATTCATAAACCTTTATGGAGTTTGATTCACTTTTCCACAGAAAATGCGGAGATTGTGGAAAACTATTAAATAAATCTATTTGTGTTCTTTATCTTCCTTAAATGTTTCCTCCTGTTGTACCCTTAGCACGCTTCCTAACAGATGTCAACCCCTCTGAACATATCGGAGATACTGATATCACCATTACTAATCAATGCCCCTCAGAGAGTCATTTAGAGGGGGTTGACAAAGTAACACAAACATGGTACAATTACCTTGTAGAGGTTCAGAAACAATGATCTATCTGGTTCACAACAATGCAAAGGAGATTGTAGGTGAGTTTGAGTCAATTTATGACTTGGAAAAGTTCTTGGATGGTGTTAGAGAGGGAAGGGGAGAGAGATACCCTAACACTCAGAGAATGTCACCCTTTGATTATCTAAAATCTATTGGATGGTTTATGACAATTAAGGACACATCTCAGAGAGTAATCAAATTGTGCCAGTGAACAAAGTGTCACAGAGACCCTTCCATATGCCCCTAGATCGTGTATTCTATAGGAGTGGAAGGGAAACACACCTGACACACTCTAAACCCTCTCTAATCGCCTCTCATGCGTAAGATCGAATCCCAAATGTGTGCAGCAGTTCAACAGAAGAACATTGATTGGCAATCTGCTAACACTTCTGTTCACTTTGATGAAGAATCTGGTGTCTCTGTTGTTCGTCTTCATGGTAACAAGATTGCTGAGGTTAGTGATACCGACATGACTATCTTTGATGGCGGTTGGCAGACTACTACAACTAAGAGTCGTTTGAATGCACTTTGCCAAGAATTCTGCATTGCTGGTGAAGGTGTATTTCAGAAAGATTTCAAATGGTTTGTGAGAAAGTTTGTCGGATCTGTCAATGGTCAAGATGTATTCAAAAACGAAGAGTTTGACAATGGTTTCATCTTTGCTTGACACTTAGGCAGTTATTTGTTATACTGGGGGCAGTTAAATTAGCCCCCTTAAATATAAAAAAGGGCCACTACCCTAACCTACAAAGGTTCCCCAGAGCGATCGATATATTATTCAAGAAGCAATTCGCCCAGGATTTAAAAAATTTTTCGGAGGTATAAAATGGATCCCAAGACTCGTGTAGAACGCCAAGAAGATCGTGTATGGTGCTTAGAGCAATTAATACGATTAGAGGGGTGTCTAGACCCTCGTATGTACGAATGTGCAGACTACGCGACGAGTGCAGGGTTAGTGAAAGATATTAAAGATCTATATACACTATGGGAAGAATGGAAAGTGAAGAATCCTACAGATAATCCCCAGGTCAATAAGTTATAAAGGAGAATTATGTCCAAGAGATTCACAGTTACTATCGAAGAGGATGAATTTGGTGAATTGATTCTTCCTATTCCTGATGATGTATGTGATGAACTTGGATGGGAAGTTGATGATATTTTAGAGTATAGTATAGAAAGTGACCAATCATTTATTTTAAGGAAAGTTAACAATGAAACCGATGGATCCGTGGGAAAATAATGAAGAGGCACATTATGTCTTAAACGAATGTATAAAGGCATTAGGGAGTCGTATAGAGGTGATTGAGAGTGTATTAAATCAATTAATGGATAGGGTTGATAAAATGCATGACAAATGTTATAATGATTGTAATCCACTACAAGAGGACTAATGGCAACAAAAGCAAAGACTGGTTTAATGAAAGACAGTTGGGTGGAAGGGCATCCAAAAAAGACTCGTCAGGGGCGTTCCACGAATACTAAGTTAAGTGCTACGAGTCGTAACGGCAAGAAAAAACCATATCGAGGTCAAGGGCGCTAAATAATTGCAATATCGTGTAAGCAATTAGTCAATGGCTAAAGATGTAAGAGAGAGGGATTTCGAGGTCCCTCTCAAAAAATATAAAGATATAGATTTATGTTTTAAGAGAAATCCTATAACTGGCGATATTGCCGTTAAGAAGGATGAAAGAGCAATTGAGCAAGCATTAAAGAATGTAATGCTAACACGAAAGGGTGAAAAACCATTTGCTCCTAATGTTGGTAGTAATATCAGTGATATATTATTTGAACCAATGGATGCATTTAGTGCAGACCGTTTAGAGCGTGAATTAATTGATAATGTAGGACAATTTGATGAGAGAATTAGAATTATTGATGTTGAGGTAAGAGAAGATAGATCAGAATCTGGTTATATATGTCGTGTAGATTATAGAATTATTGGTGAGCCTATTGTCGAACAACTTAATTTTGTACTCAAAAGACCTGGAAGCTAATGTATCCTACTAATATTACGCAATTAGATTTTAACGATATACGAGAATCGATTATATCATATCTAAGAACTCGTCCTGAGTTTAGTGATTATCAATTCACTGGTAGTACATTATCGTATTTGATTGATATTTTAGCATATAACACATATTACAGTGCGTTTACTGCGAATATGACAGTGAACGAATCATTTTTAAATTCAGCAACAGTTCGTGATAATATTGTAAAACATGCAAAAGTATTAAATTATACTCCAACTTCTATTGCTGCATCTACTCTTGATATAACACTTAAAGTACAAACTACAGCAGTTAATGGCATTTATCCAAGTACTTGTACTGCTAGGAGAGGATTTGCTGGATTTTCTGGCGATTATGCCATGAATTTAATTAATGACACCACTGCAGTAGTAGATCCTACAACAGGTGTTGCTGATTTTGGTCAAGTTTCATTAAAAGAAGGTACTGTTATAACATTCAGTTATGTTGTGAATACCTTTGCTCGTCAGGTTTATCAGATTCCTACTCCTGATGCTGATATCAGTACATTAAATGTATTTGTAAAGGCAAATGAATCTACTGTTACAGCAGATATTTACAATTTAGCAGAGAATATTACAGCATTGACAGCTACTGATCGGGTATATTTCTTATCTGAGGGTAATGATCAAAGATATGAAGTGCAATTTGGGGATGATATTTCAGGAAGAAAACTAAAAGATGGTGAGGTTATTGTATTTGAATATGTTGTAACTAATGGTGCAGAAGGAAATGATAGTAATCTAATAGATTTTAATGGTAGAATCGTTGATAGTAATGGTAGATCTTATACAAAGGCAGATATTACTACAAGTGTAGTGCAACCTTCTTATGGTGGTGGTGATGCAGAATCAGTAGAATCTATAAAATATAACGCGCCAAGATATTATTCAGCGCAATATAGGGCAGTAACTGCGGAAGATTATGCAACTATTACTAGAAAAATCTATAGTAATGCGGATTCAGTTGTTGCCTATGGGGGAGATTTACTAAATCCACCAATTTACGGTAAAGTTTTCATTGCAATTAAGACCAAAACAGGATCAACTCTTAATGATGCGACGAAAAAGAACCTTTCAAATGATTTAAGGCGATATGCAATGGCATCAATTGACCCTGTTATCATTGATCCTGATATACAATATGTTTATCCTAAGACATTTGTTCAATATAACACTGCATGTGGCGAAAATGCCTCTCAAATTAAAGATTCTATTCAAACTGCTATTTCTCAATGGCAACAACAGTCCGGAATTAACGCTTTTAACTCTATTTTTAGAGCACAACAGTATAAAAAAGCGATTATGTTGGCAAATAAGTGCGTAGTTGATGTTTCAATGCAAGTATCTGTCATTAAATACATTAATCCCAATTCTGGAGAAACAAATACCTATACAATTACAACAAATACGCACTTATATAATTCAGCACCAAGTTTTACTAAAGAGGTAAACACCTTTAAAGAACCTGTTTTACTGTCTGGTAAATTTAGAACTGAAGATAGACCAGGAATTGATCAACAGTTTGAAGATGATGGATTTGGAAGATTGAGAATTTTCTATAATACTGGTACTAAAAAGGTATATACGAATGATAGTGCAGGAACAGTTAATTATGAAACTGGAACTATCAATTTTGGACCTATTTCTATAATTGGAACTGGAGGTAATTTACCTCAAGCAGGTGCAGTTAGTGTTAGTGATGCTACTACTGGGGCAGGTAGAGTTATTGACCGTTCTTTATTGCCAACTTCGTTACAAATTCCTGTTCAAATTATTCCTGCTGACATTTCAGCAATTCCTGCAGCAACCCCGGCAACATCATTGAATATCATTTCTCCCGATGTCACAGTTCAACCTTTAGGATCAGAAACGCCTCCCACAATACCTCTAAATAGTTTGACGCCGACTACATTTGACCAAACTGAAACCATTATTAATATAGATTCAATAAGTAATGGCGGGTCATTAAATTCGTAAATTCTTCACCAACAGTGTTAAGTAGATGAGTAATAGAATATCCGAGATTGTTACATCGCAAGTACCCCTGTTTATTCGTGAGTCTTGTGGGGGACTTGAAGATGATGGGGGCGTTTTCTGTAAATTTTTAAAATATTATTACGAAGCACTAGAGAAAACAGGATCTGCTAATGATTCTTTATTGGGTTTATTAGAGTATTTGGATATTGATAAAGTCAATACTGATATTATCAACGGGCACACATACTTAGCTGAATCTATTGATGTTGATGATACCGCTATTGTTGTAGAAAGTATTGATAAATTTTTATTTGACAATGGTGTCATTAAAATTGGTGATGAAGTTATCACTTATGAAAGTACTACCAACTCCCCTAATATTTCGTTTAGTCCAGGTGTTACTTATGAGCAAGTAAAACTTAAGTGGACCACTTTAGTATCTCCATTAAACGACTTTGATGGAGTTCGGACTACATTTCCTTTAATTTCTCAAGAAAGTCCTATTGCTCCAACAACAAACTTTCACTTAATTGTTTCGGTTTATAATCAAATTCTTATACCAGGTATAGATTTTCGTGTTGATGGGACAAATATTATTTTTACAGAAGCACCAAGACAAAGAATTCCTTCGGATGATGATAGGACTACAAGTATTACATTTTTGAATGGATTTTCAGAAGATTCTATTATTCAATTAGATAGTCTTTCTTCTCAATTTGGAGATGGTGCAAGAGGGTTTAAATTAACTTTTGGTGGTGAAGTATACGAACCGATTGTAACTGAATATGTTAATATCATTTATGATAATAAGTTATTAGTTCCAAATGTAGATTATTTCATTAATAATGATGAATTGATTTTTAAAACTGCTCCTGTATCGGGAAGAAGTATTAATATCAGTGCAATTCAAGCACCGGTTCCAAGTTTTGGTAGTGGTGCTGTTGGATATGCTCGTATTAATGATGATGGAGAATTGACCAGTATTTCTGTCAATCAAACAGGTAGTGATTATAGATTTGAGTATCCTCCAAACATTTCTATTCAATCTACAACAGGCAGTTATGCTAGTGCTGTTGCCTTAATTAATGGTATTAAAGATCCAGTTCTTCTTGACGGTGGCATTGGTTATAGCGACACTAACCCTCCAATTGTAAATATTGAGTCTCCTACAAAACCAGGTTCTGTTTCTGCTCAGATTAACGCAACAGTCGTTAATGGGTCTATAACTGCCCTTACATTGGTTAATTCTGGTAGCGGGTATACTTTTACTCCTAGAATTTCTTTTACGCAACCTGGAGGGGCACACTGCCCTGGATTGACTATTTCCAATGGATCTGTTGTAGGTTCAGTTTCTGAAGATTCTGAATATTTGGTAATTCCTGTATCTGATGGAGGTAACGGATATACTACTCCACCTGAAGTTTATGTTGATGAACCTACTGGAGTTAATGGAATTCCAGCATCTCTTAGAACTGTTATTCAAGATGGTGTAGTAATTAGGATTGAAATCTTAAATGCTGGTCAGGGATATGAAACCACTCCTAGATGTAAAATTATAGATCCTACTGGCGCTCAAATTTTAGATGTAAATGTAGATGGAACTGGTAGAGTTATTGGTATTGAACTTCTGACTGGAGGAACAGGATATGATGATATCCCTTCGGTGTATATTGTAGATAATAGAGTTAATGGAGGGACAGGTGCTACAGCAGCAGCATCTATCTTTAACGGTAGGATTACTGATATTAATATTACTAATTTTGGTTCTGGATATAGTGCTGATAATCCTCCTTCGATTGTCATTCAAAGTCCTCGTCAAGCACAGGCAGCGTGTTCTATCGGTATTAATGAATTTACAGGATTCACAGTTAACGAAAAAGGAAGCGGATACACTAAAGCGCAATTTTTGGGTTGTGCAAGAGGTTCTAGCGGAACTGTAGGATTTACTGAGGAAGGCGGTGCTATTTTTTCAAATGCTACAACTGCAGCAAGTTATAATGCTGATGACCACATTGAGATATTTTGTTTAGATGCTCTATTTTTAAAAAATCTGTTAGATCGATATAAATCGCAATTTTTGCCCAATATTCCAGAATTAGATTTCACTAGACTGAATGTTCGGACAGCGATTAAGCATATTAAAAGTTTTTATTCGTCAAAAGGAACTTCTTTTAGTATTGAATATTTGTTTAAACTCTTATATGGAGAAACTGTCAGTATCTCATATCCTAAAGAGCAAATTATCAAACCTTCTGCTGCAACTTGGTCTACAGACACTATTCTTCGCGCAACTTTAGTTTCTGGAGATCCTAATAATATTAAAGACGGATTGATGCAGCAAAGTGCAGATATTGCAGATCCTAATGTTAGAGATGCAAGTGCTCTTATTGAAAATTATATTGCAATTAGAACTTCCACTGACACTGTATATGAATTAGTTCTTTCTGAAGAAACTATTCAAGGTTCTTTTACTGTACCATATAAAACTAAACTTGCAGAACCTTTGGATACAACTACAGGGGTTATTACAGTAGATTCTACGATTGGTTGGCCAGAAAGAAATGGTGAATTTGTAATTGGAGGAACTGAAGTTGTTCAATATAAAGAAAAGTCCTTAAACCAGTTTATTGAATGTACTCGTTCTGTTAATGGCGTTGTAGAAGATTGGGATTCTGCTACAGAAGTTAAATCAAATTTTCAAATTACTATCAATAAAGATACCCCTCAAGAAGTTTTAATGAATGTTCTGGGTATTGTTGATGCTCAGCAAACAACTTTAACTGATACTGGTTCTTATTATTTGCCTGGTGATAAACTTACAGTTTCTAAACTTGGTGGTACAGGAGAACAAAAGCAACTTACTACTTGGTTGTATAATGTAAAAAAATTAGTTGAAGTTGTTTCTGTCACATTTGGTGGAATTAATGATGAATTCGCTACAGTTACATGTTCAAACCCGCATGGATTACTTGTTGGAGATCAGGTTACGGTATATGGTGCTAATCCAATTATTTACAATGGAACTTTTTTAGTTTCTTCCCGCGATAGCGAAACTGTTTTCCAATATAGACTTCCTCAACCTGCTGTCACTGTTCCTCAAGGAAATATTCTTATTTCTGTTGATTTGAACAAGGGAAAATCTGATAACACTGCGGTAAATAATCTAATTAGTCCGTATACGACTAATGTTCAAAACGCATTCTTTAATGATGATTATGTTTATGTTGCTTCTACGGGCATTCCTAACTATAAAATTGGTCCTTTCCCCGAGTCCGCTCTACTTCCGGGCAACCAACGAAAATTAAATAGATTCCCATTAAATCCTACTACAATTTCCTCAAAAGACGAAATTGTCCCTGGTGCAATTGGTACTTGGGTTAATGGTGTATCTGTTTGGTCTTACAAATCATCACAGAAAAAGTTATATGGTGCTATTACAGGTATTGATATTATTAATCCTGGTCAAAATTATGATGCTGCATCTCCTCCAGTCATTACAATTGAAGATGGAGGTGGAACTGGCGCAGTTGCAAATGTAACTGTAGATGGTTCTATTAGTGAAATTTCTGTTACTAATGGAGGTAGCGGATATTCTTCTTCTCCTCTAGTCTCTATCGTTGGTGGAGGAGGTTCAGGAGCGTCTGCAACTGCTATTATTACTAAAGGGGTAGTGTCTCGGATTCTAATCAATAACGGAGGTTCTGGATATACTACGCAACCTTCTATCACTATAGTAGGTGGTGGCGGAACAGGTGCTGAAGGGGAAGCATCTGTCAGAGGTCCTATTAAATCGGTAAATATTATTTCTGGGGGTCAATCTTATAGTTCTCTTCCAACGGTTAATTTAAGTTCTGGATCTGGCGCTGTTGCTCAAGCAATTGTAAATGAAGGTAGAATTATTTCTATTGCAATTATTGATGCTGGTTCTGGATATACTACCGCACCTGAAGTTTTTATTAGTGGTCAAGGTTTTGGTGCCCAAGCAAGAGCAACTATTGACACTGACGGAGAAAATGCAGGTCGTGTCACAAGTATTGAAATTATCAATAAAGGTATTGGTTATTCCCAAGGTACTACAGCTATTAATTTAGTTTCTATTGGTGAGTTTGCAGAATTCAAACCAAAAGTTTTTGAATGGACATATAATTTACAACAAACTTCTACAACGGATACTGCATTTGGATCTGTTTTTGAAGGTCTTAATACACAATATGGAGGAGAATATGCACATATTTCTAATCCTCAAAGATTGAGATATATTCTCGGAGATAATTTAACCGAGTTAAGCGATGGTACAATCCAGGAAGATGAGACTTCGGTTGATCACTCTCCTATTATTGGTTGGGCATTTGATGGTAATCCAATTTACGGACCATATGGATATCAAGATCCTACAGATCAATCATCAAATATTGTTAAACTGAATACTTCATATAAACTTAAAGATAATCTTGTATTTAATGATATTACTAACCCCGATCCAGTAAGAACTGCTGGTCCTTCATTGACTTCTGAACCTGCAGGTACTTTTATTGAAGATTATGAATATCAATTCAATTTAGGAGATCTTGATCAATATAATGGGCGTTTTTGTAAAACTCCAGAGTTTCCTTCTGGTAGATATTGCTATTTTGTAACTATTGATAGTTCTAGTGCTGGTTTACCACTATTTCCATATGTTTTAGGACCAAGTTTTAATTCTGTTGTTGATAAGTGGAATTTAAGTACGAATGCAGTTCAGCAAAATATTCCTACAGGAGTTATTCGTTTTAGGGACCCTTATGAAAATGTAGATATTGATGTAGAACGCAATCCTAATGCCTCTACTAATGCATTAACCTTAGAAAATGGCGATTTATTGCTATTTGAAGTAGAAGATGAAAATAGAGATGGAATCATTTCTCAAGATGAAATTGATGACCCAGATCAAATTTTTGAAGAACCTCCATTGCAGTTATATGATTACTTCCCTCTTGTAAAATTTGATTCTAAGGTTGATATTGAAGTAGAAACTACTACTAAATTTAAAGATGCATCTGTAACTGGATTTATTGTTGAAAATCCAGGTAAATCCTATCAGGTAAATGATAAATTAATTTTTGACAATACGGATACGGATGGTTCTGGTGTTTCTGCAAGAATTTCTAAAATTAAAGGTGAAGACATTTCTTCATACAGTTTTGAAAATATTAGTGGTGAAAGTTTTGGTGTCTTAACTACGGAGGAACCTCACAATCTTGTTACTGGCGATACAGTTTTTGTTGACTATACTCCAGTAATGGACAATACAAATAAGAGTTTTGTTGTTCGTCAATATAAAGGTATCGAAGAGATTATTATAAATCAAACTGGTTCTGGGTATAATGATGATATTCCTCCAACTATAATCATTGATGGTGATGGAAATTCTGGTAAATTGCAAGCAATTGTTAATAGTGTAGGTGCTATTGATACTGTTAATATTTTAAATTCTGGATCCGGATATACTAAAAATCCAAGAGTAATTTTATCACATCCTCAAGTTTTTAAAAAGGCAGATTATTTTACTACTTTAGTAGAAAATAATGATTATGTAAAAATTAATGATACTTTTGTTAGTGGAAACAAAGAAACTTACATTTGTGGCGTCACTAAAAAATCTGATGATACTGAAATTGCTTTTGTTGCAAAACTTTCTTCTACCGGTGTTAAAGAGTGGGAGAAGACTTTAGAAAGTTCTGATGGATTGGATTATGCCGAATTTAATAACATCTATGTTGATGATAAAGATATATGGGTTACTGGAGAAACAAAACCAAATGGGTCGGTTTTGAATGCATATAATCCGGACATTGTTGTTTGTAAGTATATTGAAAGTAATAATGGATTGGATGCTACTTTAAATTTCCAAAGGGCATATTCTGGTATTTCTGGTTCTACTCGTGAAGATAGAATAACAGGAATTAAAAAATATACAGATAGTAGATTTGTTATTTCTGGATATACAAATACAAATTCTCCCAATCCTTATGATTCTTTCTTAGCACTTATTGATACGCAGGGTAATTTTGCTATTAAGAGAAAAATTTCTTCCTCGAATAAATCTGAAAGAATTTTAGATATCCTCGTAAAAGATAATGCAATTTATTTTGCGTTAGAAGTTGCAAATAATGATAGTACCACAGACATCAACCTTTCTATTGGTAAAGCTACTATCGGAACATCTGCTATTACTGTTGATTGGATTAAAGAATATAATAATGTAACTTATGCATTTACAAATCCATCTATTGCAATAGATGAGTTTGACGAATTGTATGTTTGTTGCAGTACATATCTTAAGAGTAATACTTCTTCAAAAGATAGTCTCTTAGTTATTAAAACTGATTTAGATGGAGACATTCTTTGGCAAAATAGATATGTAGCACCAACAGGATATTCTAATTTGGAGTCTTGTGGAAGCATAGTAGTTGATATTTTTGGTGATATTAAGGTTGCTTATAATTGCACCGTAGATTCTGATGATAATCGCAAAGATACTCATGTATTAGAATTAGAATATACTGGAATAGTTAAGGGTTCTTATGGAACTAAACTTAATTCAAATATTTTAAATGGGTATGAAGGATGGGTGGCACATTCCTTAGAAACGGATATTTCTGGTGATACCTTTATTTCTGGGCAACTGCAAAAAAATCGTAATGAATTTATTTTAGAATTTACAGGCACTGACGATATTTCCGACAGTGTTGCACATTTTACACCTGTTGGATTAGGATTAGATTCGACAGAATCTCTTGACATCACTGGCGATGGAGTATGTAAAATTTATGGTAGAGATGTAGGTACTCCTGCAAATTGGGAAAATTCTGCAATTAAAATTCCAGGAACACAGTTAACTACTAAACTCAGTGGTAATTGGACTTTGCAGTTTATGTTATATAATAACTCTGCAACTACGGATACTCATAGTCAAACCGAACAGACATTGGTTGCTATTGGAGATGCTACAGATTCTACAGGGGGATTATGGTTATATTATGATAGAACCGGAGTAGGACCTAGTGGACAATTAAGTTTAGTAATTGCAAACAATTCAACTACTATTAATGCGTCTTTAACTGCCTTGCAATCGACTTCATCTGCTTTATTTGCGGATAATACTTGGCAATTTGTATCTATTAGCAAATCCGGTGATCAATTTACTGTTCATATTAATGGAATTCAGCAAATTCAAGGAACTACCGCAAATACTAATTTTGTCAATAAAGATTTGTATATTGGTAATATTCCGGGTAAAAATGGAACTACTGGCGAGTTTAGATCTAATGAGCAAGGTCAGTATTATGTCGATAATTTAAGACTCAAAAATGCATCTATTACCCCTACAGTGCCATCTGATGTTCAAACTATTCCTACAAATGGAGCGTTTGGACTGAGTTATGATTGGACTGATGACAGTTGGTTTACTGATTTTGTTGAAAAATATGATTATTCTACTAGTAATGGATTTGAAATCAAATATGATCGTATTCCTTCAGATGTTACTGTAGGAAATTCTGCTAATACTCCATTAACTAATACGGAATTTAAACCTGTTAGATATGATATAGACTTAACTGCTGGAATTCCTATCGTTCTTAATGTTGTTGGATATCCATTGGGAGATGCTGGTTTGCAGTCTTTGGATTATGATGATGTAGTTGAAACTTTGACTCAAAACACGGATTCTCTTACTTATGAGAGAGATATCAGAGTATCTAAGACTGCTACTATTCCTTCTCCTGGTTCTCAGAAACTTAAAGTCACAGCAGTAGTCAAGGATAGGTATTTCTTTAAAGTTACTGATACTATCAAAATTGATAATATTCAAGAACTTACTATTAATCAAAGTTTTAATTTTACTGAAAGCACTAATCTTGTTTTGAGAACCGGGAATACTTTTGTCAATAGCGGATATATTGTTGATATTGATACTGAAAATAATAAAATATTTACCGCTGTCAATAACAATTCATGGACTGATGATTTAAATACCGGGGAACTTTCTACTTCACAATTTTCTGAATTGTCAACTTATGGCATTCAGGGTCCAGTTCCTGCCGATGTAAATGAAATTAGACGGTATGAATTTATTGAAGTAGAGAATACTACTCCAGGAACTTTTGATATTGATCTTGCAGATTACAATCATCCCGACGATATTGGCACGCTAGATGATTTTGCTAAATTCAAAGACTTTGAGGTGGATGAATATTCGATAAGAATTGATGAAATTTCCGGATCTTCTTCTTTCATTGTAGGATCTGTAGTTTCTATTACTTCTTCTGATATTTCTTTCAATAGCGAATACACCACGACACAAATTACTAATTTGACTGGTGTAACTAAAATTACTTTAATTACAAATCTTATTAAAGTTTTAAAAGTTACATCTGTTTCAAATAGTGATCAGGTATATGTCATCACTGCTACTAAACATTATTTGAGTTCAGGGGAGATGTTGTATATCGATGGTAACCCCACTCAAACTGTAGGAGATACTAACTATGATGAATACGATGGATCTTTTCCAGTCGATTCTGTAATATCTCCACTTGAGTTTACATATAAACTACCGCAAGTAGCAGTATCGGATCCTGCAACATCTGCAGGGTCAGTAAGTGTCTTTGTTAAGTCTCCAACTCTTAAAATGTATTATGGACATCAATATTTGTTTGATCTCAGTCATTCTTCATTGAGAGGTGGTAACTTATCTTTCTCTAAGGACAATTTATATAAATTGGAGTATTCTTTCAATTCTATTGAAAGAATTGGAACACCGGGTATTACTGGGGAAGGACAACCTACACCTACAGTTAAATTAAAAGTCGATAGAAATATTGTTACTAATATTTCATATTATTTTGATCCTTCTAGACCGGGTGAAAATTCTCCTGTTTTAGTTGGCAGTTATTTGGATGTCGTTGACTCTCCTTACGGTGGACAATTTAATATTACCTCAGTTTCTGGAGGTTCTATCACTGAAGGAGCGGATATATTTAAATTTAAGTTAAACAATGAACCAGAAGGTGATGCTGATATTATTAATGCTTCTTATAGTACAAGTTCAGTAAAAGCTGTCGGTTCTATTGCGGATATTAGAATTGTTAATTCTGGAGGTTTTTATACAAGACTTCCTATTGTTGATAGAATTGAATCTACTCGTCAAATTGAAAGAGTTCAAATTAATGATCCAGGGACAGAATATGCTGTTGGTACATATAATGGTGTACCTATTGGTGGAGATGGTGAGGGAGGATTAGTACAAATTACTGTTGCTGATGGAACCGATTCTGAAGGAATTGTTATTCCTGGTCAAATTCAAGAAGTTTTAGTTACATCACCAGGAAAGGGGTATACTGTAGCAACCATTGATATTGAATCTATTCCTGGTATTCTTGGATCTGGTTTAACCGGTTCGGGCGGTGATTTGACTGTAGTTATTCCCAATAGAGGTTCTGACGCATCTATTTTTACAAAAGGAACTAATGTAGGTAAGATTAAGAAATTAAAAAATAATAATTTTGGATATGATTATCCTCATGATTATACTCTAAGACCCGAAATTACTTTCCCGATCAATGCTCAATTAACTTCTACAAGTATTTTGAGTAGTATTACTGTTACTGATCCTGGATCTGGTTATTCACAAGAACCTGCAGTTGTGATTACTGGTGGCGGTGGCGAAGGTGCTATTGCAGAAGCAGTCATCAGAAACGGAAGATTGGATCAGATTATTGTGAAAGATCCTGGTGCAGGATATTCTTCAGAACCTGATGTTGAACTAAAATCTTCATTTAATTATGTTGTAAACCTTGATTTAGGTCTTCTTCAATTTGCTTTCCCTCATGGTATTGCTAACGGTGCTGAGGTTACTCTCAATGTTGTAGACACTGGCGATGGGGCAGAATTCCCACTTTCTGCCGGTGCTCTTGGCAGATTGAATGGTAGTACTACTTATTATGCAATTTCTGGTGCTGCTAATTCGTTAGAAGATGATCAGTTAAAACTTGCTATTACAGAAGCTAATGCTGAACTTGGAGATTCTATAGGATTTGTTAATGCTGGTACTGGAAGACAGCAAGTGTTGACATCTTCTTTTGGTGGTGCTGCAACGGCAAATGTCGTTACTTCTACCTTCCTTGAAGGTGAAGAGATTTACCAAGGGGACACAATTGAAAATGCAACTGCTACTGGATTCATTTCTACTAATAATGGTTGGCAAATTGGACCAAGAATTGTTAAAATTGTAAATTACACAGGTGAGTTTGTTATTGGGCAAAAAATTACAGGCGTTGTTTCTAAATCCTCCGGTGTTATTAGCGACCTTAAAATTGCTAAAGGAGTTCTTGAGATTGGTTCTATTACAAAAACAACAGGTCAGTTTATCGACGATGTAGGTAAACCTTCTGAAATTATTCAAAAAATTCAAGATTCTTATTATTATCAAGACTTTTCTTATGCAATTAAGTCTTCTACTTCTATCAGTGAATGGAAAGAAATTCTTTTCAAAAATGTTCATCCAGCATCCTTTAAAGTATTTGGCGAACTTAGTTTCAATGAATATGCATATATTCCTAATAAAGAAACCTTCTTCCAACTTACTAAGTCTGTAGAACTTGCACAAGAAACAGTTCTTCCTAATATTCAAAACTTTGCACTGGTTGAACCCATTTATTCTGAATTTAACAACACTGAAGTCCTATTCCGTCAAAAACGACTGACTTCTTCAGAGAATATTTTGACCTCTGTCGTTCAAAGACTTGATGATATATCCAATTTATTTGATGGGGAAAGAATTGCATTCCCATTAACTGTTAATGAAGAGAATGTTGTTGCTAATGCAAATCAATTGATGATTATTCTCAATGGTGTTGTCCAAAACCCCGGAGAAGCATTCTCAATTCAAGGAGATTCTATAGTCTTTAGCGAACCTCCACAACCGCCAGCGAGTGTGAAGTATGCAGAAATTCAAATTGAAACTATTGCTATTTCCTCCTTTACTTTTGATAATATTAGCGGCATTTTCCCAAGTGCCAATAATGATCTTGTAGGAACAGAATCTGGAGCTAGATTAAAAGTCACTTCTGTTGTTGGAAATGCTATAGAAGGTTATATTGTTGCAGGAACATTTATTATAGGAGAACTTTGTACAGTTGGTGCTACAGGATTCTCGGCAAATCTTAATGCTATCACTCCAGTTGTTAATAATGGATTGTTTATCTTTGGAGAGCAAGTTACTAATTTCTCTGGAGATACTGCAAAGGTTGAATCAATCAATCTTCAATCCGGACAAGAAGTACCGCTTGCCAAATTAAGATATACAATTGGTATTAGTACTACTAATTTTGAGGTGATTGATAGTACTTCTCAAACTGCAGCACCTGTTGAAGAAGGAGTATTTGTAGTCGGTTCTGATTATCAGTTTGGTTCGGAAATATTTGAAGTAACTAATATTACTAATGGGACGGATTCTACTACTTTGACTGTTATCAGAGCACAAAATGGAACTGCAGCTGCTTCTCAGCAAGAATCTGCTCCGATTTATGGAACTTCAATCAGTATTACTGACAATTTAATTCTTAGTAAGACAGCTGGCACATATCAATCTACTCCAGGTTTGTATAATATTAATATTGATGATATTATTATTTCTGCACAGTCCAGAGTAGTTGCAAGAGTAGTATCTGCAAATACATATCAAGATCCTGTTACTGAGGAGTTTATTCCTCAGGTTAATATTTCTGATGGTTCTTCATTCTTTGGATTGCTCTTTAACAGGATTGCATCTACTACTTATCCCAATGTAATTTTAGATGATATCTCGGCTTCTACGATTACTGTTGTTCGTTTTGATGATAATACCACTGCTTTTAATAGCAACTTCCCAGCAAATGAGTTAATTAACAATTATGTCATTACTTACGACAATGAAACGGGTGATTTTGAAGAAAATGAATTTATTCGTAATTATAAAATTCAATATGGTAACAATAATGGTGAGTTTGTAGATACTGAACCTGCAAGAATTCGTAAAATAACCTTTACTGATAAAAAGGGTGATGGTTTCTTTGCTATTGGTCAAACTATCAGAACTAAAGATACGAAAGCAGAGGTCATTGGATATAATCAGGCATTTTCCACAATTTACTTAGGTAAAATTGGTAGATGTAAGTCTACAGGGGAAGACTACCATGCTATTACATTCGCTAATTCTGCTAAATTAGATACTGCTCAGAAAAAATACTCAATTTCTTCACTATTACTTGACAATTCTACTCAGGATTATGTTTCAGCACCTTCTAGTTCCGAATTTGGATTTGGTACTGGCGCATACACTATTGAACTGTATATTCGTCCTACAACGGAAGGATCTACAGGAACTAAAACTTTGATAGATTTTAGAGACAGCACTTCGGATAATGCTCATGGAGTTTTGTACCTTTCTGCTGGTCAGGTCAGATATGATGTAGGTGGAGTTAACATAGTAAACTCTGGTTTGGTAACTTTAAATAATGATACTTGGTACTATATTGCGGTACAGAGATCGAGTACGGCAACAAATGGCGTAACTTTGATAATTGAG
>CENS01031647.1_pt1 | contig 17483 bp, 11 predicted proteins | sample 530201 | NCBI WGS metagenome assembly CENS01 (sample SAMEA2619747, study PRJEB7988) | marine metagenome | biome: marine biome (ENVO:00000447); feature: surface water layer (ENVO:00002042); material: "saline water (ENVO:00002010), including plankton (ENVO:xxxxxxxx)" | depth 5 m | reverse complement strand
AAAAATATCTTCTCTTCTTCTTCTAATGTTATTATTTCTTTTGAACAATCAATAAAATTCATTCCTCTACCTGGAAACTTATCTGAAGGTTTATTGCATAATAAATTTTGAAAATACTCTTTGAAATTTATAGGTTTATTATATCTAATTTTATTCTTTGTTGTCTCAAACCAAACATTAAAAGACCAGTGTTCACGGTCGTAGAGCGGTCTCAATGTTTCAACACATATTCCCAAGTTCCTCAAAGGCAATCCGAAATCTTTAATTAATACTCCACATCGTTGATTCAATCTCTTCTCAATCTGATGTTCTTCTAGTTCATACTTTCTATATTGTTTTGTATCAAAGAATATATTTATTTCTTTATCATTCAACTGCCTGATTCTAAATATCATCTGACCGAATGTATTAATACTGGCTGTCATCTTATTTATTGGAGTTAAATACACATACACTTTATCAAAACCTTCAATTCCTACTTTGTTAAATGAGATTCCGGCAGATATTGTAGGAGAATATAAGACAACACATTTTTCAGACCAATATTTCTCAACATCTTTAAAATGTTCATCTTTTATCTTCTCATCATCAGGACAACTTGTATATTTAAACTTTTGCAAATCAGCAGCTATATCACTGTGTTTCTTTATTGCTAAATATACTTCATCTACATAGGCTTTTGTTGCACTGATAACAGCTACTTTTTTTCCTTCTACTAAATCTTGTAAAATCATATTCTGAAAACCTCGGTATGAATCAGTTTCTCGGTTCTCATACCAATTTACATTATACTTTGAATAATCATATAATCTCGGATTTTTATGAAAGATAAATTTATCTTCTTTTCTAATATTCTTTAATGTATTCACAACTAATTTATTATTTAAATGAGCATCCATAACATATAAATATTTAGCATTTCTCAAAATAACATCAAAGATATTCATTAAATCAGATATATCCCGTCGCATATTATTATCCCAACTTTCAAGAACCGAGTATATCTCATCAACAATCACAATATCATATCTATATTTTCCTATAACATCAACAAATAATTTATGCAATGACTCCTTGCATATCGCAACTCTATGAAAATCTGATTTTTCTTCAAAACCTCTCTTATAATGTCGGATATTGAATTTTTTTAATTCTTCAACATATTTATTAATTAATGATACTCTATAACTTATTATTAGTATTGATTTTTCAGCAGGAACTCTACTTAAAAATTTACTTATTGCTTCTGATTTTCCTGTTCCTTTAGCACTTTCTAAAAGAAATGTTCCCTCTTCTCCTAATTCATCTAAACTTAATAAAGGTTTACAATTTATTTCTTCAGTGTCTTCATAGGAATAATCAGGTTTTAATAAACTATCAGCACAATTGAAATTAAATTTAATATTCTTTTTTGATTGTCTACAAAAATATAATATATTTGAATTTGATGTTACATATCTAATAGTATATCTTGTCTTATTTGATTGTATAGTATGTTTACATCTGCATATCAAACAATCCTCATCGGTTTCAAAATTGAAATAATAATCACCGTTCAATAATTTAATATTAATTAATTCATAACTTTTAAATTTATTTCGTAAAATACCTAAAACTTTATTCTTGATATATATTGGGGGGTCGTCAAGCCCCTGCGTAACTACAACATAATCACATAGTTTTTTATTTGATTTGTCAAAATCCCAATTTTCAGGAAGTATCACAGGTTTTGATTTTTCATTGATATAATTTACATAGTAGTCTTTGACTGAAAATTTGATTGAATCGATACCTTCTAATTGTCCTCCTCCCAAGAAAGGATGTGTCCATTTTTTCAAAATTTCTTCTTGACTATTTCCCCCCTTATGAGATTCAATAGTTCTAAGACTTGTTATCATTCCCGGATTCCTTGAATATATAGATTCATCAATAATTAATTTGGGCATTTGACCTACATCGGAATGAACTAAATAACTCCTGTCGGATACATCGGCATTCTGCTTCAGCCATTCCTCAAATTTATTTAAAAATATCAGAATTTGAGCCTGATTCTTAAAATGTATATAAGGTCTTCTTAGAATTAAATGATAACTATGTTTAATATATTTAATATGACTTACTACTACTTCTCGTGTTGCACTTGTTACGCAAAATTTTGACATTAGTTCTAATCCGATTTGCTCATTTTCATTTTCAAACTTTATTAAGCCGTATTCTTTCATGAATAAAGCTAAATAATCCATCAATACATCTAATTGTGTTATATCATCTTTGTCGTTGTTTTTATAATCAATATCTAAATAGAAAGGCACAGGTTTATCAGAATATACAATCTCATAGTTCTCAAATATCTTTCTTTTATTTGAATCAAGTTTTAATAGTTTTAAATAAGAATCTAAATCATTGCAAGAACCGTGTAGTCTTAAGGATGTCTTAAAAAAGAATTTATGATTAACATTTCTTTTTGATTCAAATTCCTTCTTTGTAGTGAAGTATTCTACACCGTTCATCTTATCATTTGATATAGTTTTTATAATAATATTCTTTCCAGATTTTTTTAGCATTTTATAATATATAATAATAAAAAAATCTTAAATCAATTTTTTTTAATTAAATGTATTTTTAATTTAAATTTCTTTTTGTTGAATGTAAATTTGATGAGGATGTCTGATTACTATTTTAACATCCTCTCCACAAGCGTTGCATTGAAATAAATATATATTAGAATTTAAGTTCCCCATAATATCAGCACTCGCTTTAATACCTCCTATAAAATCAATTGTATCCCCTATAGATAAAAAAGAATCAACATTATCATTTTTACAAAGCCTTGTTTCTACACTTGTATCTACCTTAAAGGCTAATAAATTCTCATCGGTCGGCAATGTCTCATTTTTTATTTCTGTCTTTAAGTAGTCTATTTTACAAACATTTTCTCCTTTTATTTTCATCATTTCTTTAAGTATCTCATTATAACTATTAGAACTTAAGTTTTCTTTTTCATTCTCAATTAATTCTAACAACTTATCCATTTATATATTATTAGATTTATTTTTTGTTAAAAGGTTTTTTATACAATCTGCACACCATAGCGGCTGTAAAGCTTTTCCTGTTTTTTTACTAACTACCTTACAAGTGGTAAAGACAAAAGTCTCATTAGAACAACCTGATGTTTTACACTTCATATTTACTCCCCTTTAGACTGAAAATCTCAATTCAATTTTTTTTCTTCTTGTAGGGTTTCCTCCCTTTTTTAGGTTTTACATCTTTTCCTTCACGATGATAGTCCTTGTCTCCTCTTTTAGTAGTATAGTCTTTATCTCCCGGTCTAGTCTTTGACATTGCACCTTTTACTGCTCTATCCTTTGCATTCTTTTTTTCAGGGTTCTTTTTAGGTGTATCTCTCATTCTTTTATTTCCATATCCAACTCCTTTAGGCATATTTTTTATATATTAATAAAATACTTTTTTTGTTAAAACTTTTTTCAAAAGTTTATATATAAAAATTATGTCTACTTACAAAAACAAATTTAATAAAAAACACGGACAGCCTATAAATGAATCAAATAGTGTTGCTAAAATTGCTCGGTTGTCAGGAATATCTAAAAAGGAAGCTGATGCTATAGTTGAGAAAGGAAAAGCAGCCTACTACAACAATCCTAAGTCAGTGAGACCCCAAGTAAAATCAGCAACTCAATGGGGAATTGCAAGACTATACTCGGCAGTTATGGGAGGCAAAGCAGCAAAGGTCGATAAGAATGAATTGAAACGAGGTAGAAAGGCAAAAAAAAAATCTAAGTAGTTTATATATGGAAGAGATAAACGAACAGAAATATAAAGAAGTAAAAAGTCTAATATGTGATATGATAGACAATGCAATAGATCATTTCAAGAAACCCGAGATAATCAATATACTATTATATCTTAAAACACAAATAGAGGAATTACAGATAGAAGAATAAAGGTCACAAAAAACTGTAAGATATGAATTATATTCAATTTCCTTATATTACGGTCTTAATAATTTTCTTACTGTTTAATATATAATAATCAGTGAGAATATTATTAGTGAGAGCATAAAATTACAGAATATCAAAACCTACATTGTTTTTAGGTCTCGGTTCTTACAGTTAATTAAAACAGGCATCAAAAGGGTTATTAGAGGGTTGAGGAGTGTAGGCATTGTTATTTTGTTTCTGTCTAAATACTGGATGATTATGTTGAGGAGTAAATCCTCTAAGTGCCTGTAAACCTACATTCTGACTTTGTTTTTTCTTTGCAGTATTATGGGCTTGAATAAATAAATTCTTTGATTCTTCAAATGCTTTCTTTCTTTCTTCTTGTCGGATTTGTTCTCTATATTGATTCATTTGTTGAGATAATTGCTGTTGTTGCTGTTGTTTACTCCATATTCCGTTAATAATTCTATCATAGTCAATCTGTCCACCTACAGAACTTACAGAAGGTTGAGGAATCTGTATAGGCTGACTGGGAGCAGGAGGTTCTTGGGACACTGTCTCAAGTTTAGGTGCAGATACATGAGTAGGTTGAGGTTTGTTTGCTTCTTTTGCAGCTTTCTTTTTAGCTTTTGATTCAGCAGCTAACTTTCTGATTCTTTCAAGATGAGCTTTCATCTTAGGAGTTACTTCTCTTTTTTGATTTGTTTTTCTATCACTCTTTTTAGTTTCTTCAGGTTTTGTTAATACTAAATCATTTTTCTTTTTAAATATTTGTTCTTCTTCAGGTTCAACGGGATCGGGAGGTTTTTCAATGACTTCTTCTTCTTCTATAGGTTGAGCCGGATTTTTTAAGTCAACATCTAAAAATACATTTCTATCGGATTTCATCATTTTGATACTATCTACAGAGAAAATAATTCTGTTATTCATCTGTAGCAACACTTGTTCCTACTCCTGAATCACCAGCAGATTTAGATTTTTCACCTGCCGGACTAGGTTGAACTTCACCTACTAAAGGAGCTAATTCTCTTGCTCTTCTCGGTGATACTCCTCCAGTTCTTTCAAGGAATGATTGTGCTTCTCTACTTACAGTTTCAGCTCTACGGGGTGATATTTTAATTGAAGGTTCATCTCTCGGGATGTCAGCTTCTTCTAATATAGGTTGTAACAATGAAGATAAATCAGGGTCTCGTATATCTCCTTCATCTCCTTCCATAATTGACATTGCAGGTATAGGGGGGAGACCTCCTGCTGCTAAACCTAAATGTGCTTGAACTTCAGCTATAACATCTTGTATAGGATTCATGTCTTCTCCTGCTTGTTGATATGCATCAATTACTCGCATATTCTCTTCTACTGACATTAAATTTTGAGCTTGAGATAAAAATTCAGCTCCCTCGGGTGTTGCAAAGAATTCCTGTCTTTCTCTTGCATTCATATTAGGTATATCAAAATGATCAATATAATTAGATAATTGATTAATAACATTTGAATCATCCCCATTAGGGTCTCTTAAGGCAGATAATCCTAAACCTCTTAAGTCATTCATTGTCTGCATTATTTTATTAATACCTTGAGGGTTTTGACCAGTAGCTTGAGCCATTTGTTGTAAAATTGAATAGGCTGCTTGTTGTCTTGCAAATATAGGAGCGGGAGGGGCTTCAGGTCTAGGTTGCATATTTGTTATTTCATATATAACAGTTGATTGGTCTCCTAAAGCTGTCGGGACTGAATAATCATTATTAACAATTTCAGTAGTTATTTCAGTCAATGTTCTATCTTCTTTTGCATAAAATGTTAACATCCCCATAGATAAAATGAAATCACCTTGAATAAATGTTTTATTTATGATTGAAATGCCCGGTAGTCTTCCTTGATTATTTAATGTATAATTAGGAGATTGAATTAAATTTGTTAAGATAACCATATGTCCGTGATTTAATTTCCGAGGCAATTCAGATGCAGTGATAAAATTAGAAGTTGTTTGAACTGTATAAGATAAATATATATTACAATCTGGATTCAATGTCACAGGCACTGTGCTATCATTAACGAGAGTAGTTGAACCTTGAGTATTAGGCAAACCCATACCTCTATTTGCTTCAGATAAGAGTAAACCACCTACAGAGCCGTAAGCATCAGTTGCGTTATCATATCGGACTTGAGATACTTCAGTTGAGAAAGAATTAGTTTGTGAATTTAATGAATAAGGATAATATATATAATCACCCCATCGATTAATAATTTTATTTGACTTACCGTTTGTCGGTGTAACTCTTTGAATATGACTGTTAATACCAGCTGAAGATTCTGGGGGCGGAATTGATGAAAGTATACTGTCAGCACTATCTAATTCTGCAAAATTTGTTGATAAAAAGTCTGTTGTAAAACTAGTAAAATTTACAGAAGAATTGTCATCCAATACTATTTCAGTTTGATATATTTGTTCAGCAATACCTAAATTACCGTATTGTTCAGTCAATCTATATTTATTAAATCTGTCAAATTCAATACCTAAATCTTGAGATGTATATCCTAACTTTTGAAAGAATTTCCTTCCTATTTCATCAACAGATTTTAAGGGATTTACACCGTTACCGAAATCGGGTGTTGTTATATTATTTAATATTTCTTCAAATGTAAATGTTCCTTGAGGGAACTGAGGTCTACACCAGTTTGCAACATTATTACCTCCAAATGAGTCGTGATTTTGAACTCCTATTTTTCTGTTTCCGTAAAAGACTCTACAAGATATATCACCTCCTGAATTATCTACAAAAGGAGAAGTAAAAGGTTGATGAAAGAATTGGAATGTAAATGCACTTAAATCAGTTTGATAGGCTAATGTTAAATTATCAGAACCTATAAAATTACTTGCCTTTGCTCTACCGTATGTATTATTAGCATCATTCTCAATATATCTAACAGGATATTCAGTAGATGTTGAACCGAAAAAGGCAGGTGTATCAGCCGCCGAAGGATTAGGTGTTCCTAATTCATATAATTTATAATTACTTTTATCAGGTGTTCCTCCGGTGTCAATATCAATCATAGCGGTGCCGTCAAGAGCAGTTCTTCCGGTTATAGGAGGAGAAGCTTTACTATCATTTACATTACCTATATTCTTTGCTATAGTTGCAATTGTTTTGAGAGGACTTCTATCGGGGTCATTACCTGTATTTTTGAGAGGGTCATAGTTTCTAACAATAGTGAAGAAAGTTCTAAAAAATATATTATAAAAAGAAGCTACATCTCCTACTTGTCTTAAAGGAAGAAGGTTCATAACTTCAGTAGCTAAATAAGTTGCATTTTGATCAACTCCTAATCTCCCGATACAATGTCCGGGTTCTAGTCCTGATGAATCAGGGTATAATATATTATCTTCTAAATATTCTCCTCCTGTTCCTATTCTATTATTAGCACCGTAAACAGGTAAAACAAATTCATTTTGTAGTAAACCGCATTGAGCTTGTTCTAAAATTATTTCACCCGTAGCCATATCTCTGACACCTGTTAACTTGTGACTTTCTCTTGTCCACCAAGCTCCTATAGCAGAGGGGACACTAAAGTTTTGAGGTATTTTAAAAGTTTTTTGAGTATAGAAAGGTTCATATTCCCATATTGATTGACATGTTGTTACTGATGATGTTCTGAATTCTGTCGGTTTTAATAAATAATCATTTCCAGAAGAAAAAGAATTTTCAATTAAATCAGTAAAAGCCCATTCATTCATACCTTGTGCAAAAGCCATCTGATTTAAATAGTTAGTTCTGTCTTTAAAATTATCTTGAACATCAGCTAACATTTCTTTTGCATGTGTTAAATAATAAAAACCACCGTTATTATAACTAGTTAATACATCAGTAGATACACTTGTTCCGTTATATACTCCTTCCCAGTCTTTAGATGTTAATAATACATCTTTATTAATATCATTATTAGCAAAAAAGTTTTGAGTTGCTGTCATTCCTATAGAACCGGGTAGAGAGTCAATTGTTCCGAAACCCCAAGTAACAAGTATATCATCGCAGAATGTAAAATCATTAGTTAAGTATTGAAATTCTATTAATTCTCCTGATTTTACATTATATTCATTAGGGTCTACATTTGTTCTCATTGTTTCTTTTGCATTATATCCCGCTATATTAGACATTGTTACTGAATTTTGAGATTGATGTATATTTCTACATCGGATATTGCAAACATAATTAGTTCCGTCATCATACCAATAATGAATATATATATGTTCTTCTATAGGGTCATTGTTATTATTTGTATAAAGAAGTTTTAAATATGTTTGAGGTAAAGTATCGGCTGTTTGTCCTAAAGAAGTCCATTTTGCTTTCGTGATTGAAAATTGAATTTGATTATTAGATGCATTAAAATTAGTAAAGTCATTATCTCCAGCTCCTACATTTGCAGTAAAAGTTATAATAGTTTTAGCATTTTTATTATTATTGATATTTAAATAAGCTTTTTCAGAATGTAAACTAAATACTGCATTTAAATTATTAAAATTATCATAAAAGGGATATTGACCGTTAGGTTTAAATAATCCTGAGTAACCTGTTGCCGATAATAATTCATTTGCTAAAGGAATATCTGAAGAATTTTCAATACCTAAGTTTTCCATTGTAGGCGGATAAACTCCTTCATATCCTTCAAAACAAGTATTACTACCTAATCTTGAATTTGTTCTTAATATACCTACAGCATTCGGATTAGGATTAAAAGAATCGTCAGCGGGTCTATTTATTACATTTCCTAAACCTATTAAATACCAAGGATTTTGAGCAACTCTCATTTCAAAAGGTCCGAGTGCGGCTAATGTTCCTCTTGTTAAACTAGATCCTTGAGGAGCTGACGCTCTGATACCTCCTACATTGTCAACAAGTAAAACTAAAACTTTAATTCCTGAATCTGAACCGTCTGCATTTAATAATTTCAATTGGTCACCTACTCTATAACCTGTGCCTCCGTCAACATTAGCGTAAGAAGCCCAGCCATTTCCTGCTCCGTTAATTTGAACTCTAACTGTTCCTCCTACTCCAGTCATAGGATTTCCGTCTTCTCTTGTTTCATTAATAAAAGGTAAATCTTGTAGAGAAAATGCTGGATAACCTGTTATACTACCTGTTCCTAAAAATGCATAATCAGTTAAAACACCTTTCCATAAATCATTACCGTCAAAGTTTTGATTAGCACCTAATACTATTTTAACATATCTGTCATAAAGAACACCGTCTATAGTTATTCCTGCATTTATATTATATGTAAAACCTACAGTATAAACACCTGCCCAATTTTTAATTATATCATCATGTAAAGTATTAAAGTGAGTTGTATCTGGTATAGCACCTCCGTCTTGCATTCCGAAAGTTATTGATATACCCATACCGTTTGCAAATTGATTACCGGGACTCTCTTGAATAGTTAATTCATTACCGTAAGAATCTATAATAGTTTTATCTTGATACGGAACATGTAAATAAGTATATCCTTCAGTATTAATTAATTCAAAAGGATAACTAAAAAATTGTTGTTTACATTTTTTCAATAAAAATTCTTTCCCTTGTCCTTGTTTATGAAAAACACCCGAAACAAATTCATCTTCTTTATTTTGAATAACATCCCCGCAACTTAATCTAACATCTTCTAACATAGCAGGAGGGTTATTATAAATAGATACTTCTTGTCCATTTTCTGCCGTATATGATCTGTTTTTAAAATTTCTACCATAACATAAATTATCACTTACATCAAAAGTCTGAGCCCATCTAAATACAGGTGCTCGTTGATAATTATATCCTTGGTCAAAAAAACTTTTACTAAATATTTCTCCGTTAGGTCCTGTTGACAATACATAAAATGTCAGTTGTTCTGCTCCGGCAGTAGGGTTATTAACATTTATTTGGTCACCGGGTGCATAACCTGTTCCTTCTTGATGTATTGATATACCATTAGGAATACCTCCGACTAAAGCCGGGACAGTATAATTACTGATAGTTGCTCCTGAACCTCCGCTCGAACCACTTACAGAAAAGGTAATAGCTGTTCCTCCTGCAAAACTACCTCCTGATGTTATATGATAATTTTTCATTTTGCCTAAATCATCAGCTATAACAAAACCTGTGAATCCGGCGGGAGTAGATGTGATTGCATCTCCTGTTCTATATCCTTCTCCTTCTGCTGATATATTTACATTAGCTCTAACAAGAGAAGTATTAGTTCCTATACTTGTTATATCTACTTCAAATCCTGTTCCTCCTCCTGATGTAGTTGAACCTTGAACCCCTGTTGGATATTGATTACCTCTTTGTAGAACTTCTAATGTATTACTAAATGTTCCGTGTGCAATATAATCATAACTTGTAGTTTTACCATTGACACCGTCATTAGTAGTATATAATTGAGTCATGATAGTGTGAGAATTATCTTGTTGATTTCCTGAATCTACAAATTGTATAATTTCAGAATCCATACCTCTCATATCAGTAAATGAAGAAGCAACTCGGATTTGAGAACCTTTTTTGATTGTTATCGGTTCTTTTAACACATTAGTCCATTTATTATTTGTATCATTCTTAAAGTCAGCTAATTTACAACTTGATTCTATAATTTGAACATCTGGGGGTTCAGTAAAATCTAAATTAGACATTGTATTTTGAACCGCTTGAGCCGCCTGATTAGACTGTTGAGTCATTGAAGGAGGCATCGGGGTATTTTGAGGCATTTGTCTATTTGTTCTACTCATACTTTTATAAAATATAAGTAGAAAATTAAATTAAAAAACAATCTAAAATTAAGCATCCATTGTGTCTACCATACCGTTTCTGATTTGAAGTATCTTGACAGATTCAACTAAACATTCAACAGTGTGAGCTGAACCTTCAGGAGTAGTTGCGGCAGCACCATCATAAGTTAATTGAAGAATAATAGGTGTTGAACCGACTCTGAATCCTGCATTTTGAGGGTTGATACCACCTTCGGGTCCATATTTACTTAAATCAATTCCGAAATAGCCTTGAGTTCCGGCAACCATATCTCTTGCATTAGGTTTTGATAAAACAGCAGGGGCGGCAACTGTTCCACCAATATCAACTGAGTCGGCGTTATAATCATTTGCAGATGCTGCTTGATTCCATAGTTTATTATAATCAAAAGAATTAGGGAATACATATATAGGGAATTGTTTAGCCATACTTAAATAATTATATTGCTGTGAGGCAGTATCTACAGGTTGATCAAAAATAAATAAATCATTAACAAGACAATTCCATTTCATATTTTTACCTCTTTCTGACCTACATCTTCCATTACCTCTGTCCATAGCTGTTCTAGTTCCGTTGACAACATTAGCACTTCTTAATGAAAAGTAAATTTTCATGAGTAATTTTCCTTGAAATCCTAAAAATACATCTGTCTGTTTATTTGCATCGGTATATCCGGGGATAACCTTAACAATTTGAGATATTTCTCTATAAGGGATTGATATACCTTGAGCCATTGCTTCCATAATACCGGCTTCAACTACTGGTTCATAAGTTAAATAATCTAAATACATAAGAGGGTTTTTGATTGAAATATTTGTATTTGCTAATGCATCAGTAGCCTTAATATTTAAAGCAACTTCATTAAAATCATTTTCAAAGTCTACTTCAATTCTAACTTCTTCTTTTAAAAATTTAATAGGAAGCTGAATACCTCCTTTAAGAGCTGGGAATAAATCAGAAAGTAAAATTGTTCCTTCCCAAGCAGCGTTATCTGCACCAGTTACAGAGTAAGAACCTAAAGCTCTTGTGACTCTGTTGAATGTAGGAGTAGCAGTTGAAACATCAGAAGCAAATTTAGCTACACCAGTTTGAGGAGCAGTGCCTTCAAATACATAGTAACCGTGCTGACCGCCGAGTTTAACATCTTCAACTTCTTCTAAATGATCGGGATTTGTTGATAATTTATCAATATGAACAACTTGGGCAACATCAGGATTCTGGAATAAAAGTCTACCTCCTACATACATTCTTGCTCTATTAAGAGTGTTTAAACATCCTGAAAAATTCTTAAGACAAACTCTTTGATTATCAGTTAATTTTGTAGCATCATATCCGTCCCAACTGACAGACCAAACAAGAGAAGAATTATAATCAAGAACTGAACCTAATTTAGGGAGAACAAAAGTGACAGTATTGTTTGAAAAACTATTAGGAGTTAATCTAACAGTATTTAAGGCAGTATTCTGATTTTCATTAGATGCCTGATTTTGCAATAATACACTGGGGATATTCATTTCCGAATTCATTTTTATATATTAAACAATTATTTTTTTTTTAATAAAATACTTTTTTGAATTTTTTATTAAACTATCCTTAAGCACTAGCAATTCCTTGCGGAGTTACAACTAAAGTTTTCTTGTCTAAATAGAATGAATACATAGCGTAAGGTTCAGTCTGTGCAGGATTTGCAGTATCTTCAAGTTTAGTCTGAATATCATACGAGATAACTCCGGCAACATCTATACCAGTTCCTGTTACAGGTCCGTAGTTAACACCTATACTAAAGTGTCCTTCATTGAGATTTTTAGGAACACCTTTAAGATTTTCAGGAATGACCTGAGTATAGTGAATATCCTTCTGATTTCTGAAAGAATCTAATGCATCATTAAGAATTTCAGGCTGAGTTGTAGCTCTATTTCTCTGAGGTTGCTGTCTGTCCTTAACATCAACAATGCAAGTCTTTTCCATAGGATATTTTTGACCGTTCATTAAATCAGTAAGTTCATATAAACCTGAATCTAATAGGGCAAAGTTATTTTTTGTTCTATCATTAATTGCTTGAGTAGGCTGAAAGTTATGTATTGAACTTAATAGACTTCTCATGTTAAGTCTATGAGCAATTGATGTAAATGTTGAATCAAGAACTGAGTAGATACTTGTGTAAGCCATATATTCAACAATATTTTGAGGTCTTTGAGAATCCATCATTATTTGCTGAGCAGACTTGTAGAGGAGAGGAAGAGTGAGGTTAACATCAAAGAGTTCATAGTTCATAGTTGCAGGAACATCATCACCATTAAATAGGAAATTAGATTTTTGTAAGAAAATTGCAATTTCTAAACCTCCTACCATACTTAAGTCTAAGTCTTCAGAAAAGAAAAGACCGCAATGAATAGGAATAGAACAATCAAGTAAATCATAAGATTTACCAGTAGCAGTTCCCGATGTGATAAGTTGTCTTCTCATATATATAGCATCAACATTGTCTTCTAAATCTGGGTCAGAACCTTGTATTTTCATTCCGTTGTATCTTCCGTATCCTATAGTTCTATTCTGAAGGTTGTGATTTGAAAACATTTGTTTAGGAGAATATAAAGAATCATATAATTGAGAATTTAATCTACCGTAGTTGTGAATCTGTTCGAGACTTGAGCCGTATCTCCTTGAGTTAATAAGAATTTGGTCTACAATTCCTGAAAGACCTATTCTCTGGTCAATATTAATGTCATCACCGATAACAATAGGAGTAGCTGCATCCTTTGTTACTCTTAATCTAAAATTAAGTCTTGCTTCCTTCATATTGCATGTAGCCTGAGTATCTGCAACGGAGAATCTGATAATAGGTTGAGAGTTTTCCGGTGAGTAGCCACTGCTTGAATTATTAGAGGGAGCTAATTTTATATATCTTTTTTGCTGGACTGCTATTGAATTCATTTTTATACTTTATTAAAAGAAAAAAAATTAACTTTTTCAGAAAAAGTTATATCAAAAACTTTTACTAAAAAATTATAAAGCTATACTTAATTTTTTGTTAAAACTTTTTTCTAAAAAGTTTAAGCTAAAACTGTTAAACCTTGTTCACCTACAACAATTCTATTAATATGTCTAACAAAGGATACTACATCGAGAGGAACATCAGGGTTTGTGACATCATTATATTCTAAATATATTCTTAAACCTGCATCAAGGTTAACACTGGCTCCGTGTTTTGCTAAAGCTCTTCCTAATATGAAATTCTGTTTTGTCTTTAATAAACTTCTAACAGGTAATTGAGATGCATTGAGAGCCTTTTCAAGTTCTACTATGTGCTGAGCTGAAAAGTGAAGTCCGCCTAAAAATTGATCAAGCTCTACAGGGACATTAGGATAATATGTTTCACCTATCTGCCACCTATAGTTCTTAAGATTTTTATACTGTCCGTTTAAGTTTCTATCAGTTTCTCCGTTATTAGTAAAAGCAGGAGCGTTCTGAATTCTAGGGACAGAAAGAACAGCCTGAGCACGAGATACAAAAGAAGGAATTTCTATAGTCTGTTGTTTAATTGCTGACTGAACAGTAGCTTGATAGGCAGTATATACTGGAATATCAATTTCTAAACCTTCAGATACTACTTTCTTTGTCATAGCCTCAATATACTGAGCAGGAGGTCTAACAACTCTTAATTGTAAATCGGCTCTTTTAACTACAAATCTTGTATCAGCTTTTACAGCCTCATTACCGTCAGTTCCCTTAGTAATAACAAATTTATTTGAAGGGTCTTCAGTGCCATCAGTTGCAGTTCCGAAAGTGATTGTGATTTCACCGTTATCATTATCTTGAGAAAGAGCAGTAATAGGGTGGTCAGCACCATCTAATACATCAGGAGTATTATCAACAAATCTAATAACCTGCCCTATAGCATAAGGAGAATCAGCAAGACAAGTAAATCCTACAAATTCTTTTGGTTCAATAACTAAATTTGTTGTTCCTGTTCCTATAGAGGCTGCCTTAATTTTAACAACAGATTTTGTAGAAGGAAGAACTTTTAATGCATCTTCATTCTGAGCTACAAGTCTGATTTCAATAAGTAAATCACCTAATACTATAGAAGGGACAAGTTCTTTTAAATTCATAACTCCGATACCTTCAAGATTTAACTCAAATTTACAGTTTTTAGCTGAATTATCAATACTAGTAGATGCATCAGCATTTAATGACTGTCCGTGTAAACATCCATTAGTAACAGTTTTTGCACCGTTATCAGGTGGATTCCATCCTGTTCCAACTCCCGGGTCATATTGAACAATATAGTCTACAGCTCCGTCTTGAACAGCTCTTCTTTGTTTTAATGAAAGAGACTCGGTGTAATCCTTAATTAATTTGTTTAAAGTAGCATAATTAGTTGTTTCTAAAATAGTTGTTCCGTTTTGAGATACTCTAATCATATCAATAAGTGAACTGACTGAGTCAACAAAAGCCATTTTGTAGTTCATGTTTTCTACAGCAACTTCAAGTCTTAAATTAGAGTTGTGTGCATCCCAAAAACCTACACTGCGAGGAATAGTAAATCTGATTACCTGACCTGCTAAGAAATTAGTTTGATTATCAGCAGGTGAGATAATCTCGTAGTTCTGAAGGGGCATTTGATTCGATACTTTATACATAGTTTTATAAATATTAGTAAGAAAAAAATTTGAATTTTTATATTATTCTTAAATAATGTTAGTCTTTTTTATTGTGTTAATATCTTTATCTACGATAGGAACTTTAATCAAGCTAATTCTTTAATAATAGGTGTTATCTTTTTTCTCACTTGTAAAATCATTTTATATCTCTCTTGTGCTTCTGAATTAATTGAATCACGCATCTCCTGCGTAATTAGACTTGTTTCAATTTCTTCAAGGCTTTCGGTGTTACCACGCTCTGTGGTCATTGCAAATTTTACATTGGGGTCATCTGGGCAATTATCATGAATTTCTTTCATTACATCGGCGAATTCAAGTTGTTCTTGATTTCTTAAACACATTTCCATAATTTCAAGTTCTGCTTTGCTGAAATATAATATTGCTCGTTCAACTTTTGCTCCTACCTCGTAAATGCTTTGAGACTGAATTTCTGACATGATATATGTTCAGAATAACCTGAAAATCAGATTTCAAATTTTTTTTGAGCTATAGTTTAAAAGTGCATTGAACCGCCTCCGACACCTTGTGTTGAGAACACCGGAGCAGCAAGACTACCGAACTTAGGTGCATTTGCTCCGATTTTTTCAGCGAACTGGTCAGAAGCTATGTTTGCTTCTAGTCCGTCCATCTTAGCTTGACCTTGAGCAATCAAAGTTCTAACTTTTGCATAAGGGTCTGTCGCTGCATCATTCTGTTCTTCAGCTATACCTTTTGCAGCTTCAAAGAGACCTACACCTCCCATAATAGGTCCTAATAAATCAGCACCTAAACCTAAAATACTGCCTAAACCTCCTAATAAATCTGAGCCTGTTATATCTCCTAACATAGATGTTGCTTTTTCTCCTAAATCTGAAGCCATTTTTCCTGCTTGATCGGTTAAATCATCTATTGACCCTTGAACGGCTGTTCTTGCTTCGTTAACTTGACTTTCTACTTGAGATGATAAATCATTGACTTGACTTGATACTGTATCTACATTTTGATTTACAGTATCTTGTAGAGCATCTGACATCTCACCTCCTTTAGGTAAGTCATCAGGTCCTGGAGGTTGAGCTGTCGGAGGCTCAGCAGGAACTCCAGCTCTTAAATAAGGAGGTTCTTCTAATTGTAAATTACTTAAATTACCACCACTTTGATTTTCAGCGGCTAAATCATCAGCTCCTCCATTAGCTCCCCTTTCACCTGATTGAGCTTGTTCAGATGCATTAGCCGCCGCTCGTCTTTGCATGATTTCATTTCTCATAGGTTGTAAGGCATCTCCACCTGTATCTGATGCTTCAGCATTAGCTCTATCTATCCCTTTTTTTGTAAAAGGTCCTCTTGCTCTTAATTGTGCAGGGTCTATCGGGGCTCTGAATTGAAAGTCTACATCAGGCAATTCTCTTGCTTGAGGAGGTCCTCGTAATACACTAGGTCCGTCACCTTGAAAGAGTCTACCGGGTGCTGAAGGGTCATCACCTCTATAGAATACTGAGAAAGGATTAGCTGTTGATGCTGATTCATCTACATAACTTAAACCTTCAGATATAGAAGGTGGGGCATCAGGCAATCCTATACCTGATGCAGGTTCTACAGCAGGAACTTCACCAGGTCCGGCTAATCCGGGTTGTTCAGGAACTTCTACATCCTCTTCAGAAGGTTCAGGAATTTGAGGTTGTTGTCTAACAATAGGAGCAGATGTAGGACTGAATGCATCAACTTCAATAGGTTCTCCTCTGTCTATTGCGGCTTGAGTAACAGGGTCTTTTTCAAATTCACCTCCTCGTAAAGCAGGTCTTTCAGGAACAGTAGGTTCAGGAGCTTCTACTTGAGGTGCTTCAGGTTCTACAGTGTCAGGAGTAGGTTCAGGTGCAGAACCTCTAACATCGGCTTCAGTTTCAGGTTCAGGAGCAGGTCTAGCTTGTCCGGTTACATCTCGGGGTTCAGCATCCATAAAACTTGTTTCTCTGACAGTAGGTAAATCAGTTTCTGTCGGAGGAGGTTGTTCTCCCATATCTTCCATTTCAGTTCCGTCTCTCGAGTCATCTCTTGGTCTTGCTTCTCTTGCCTTGCCTGATTCTCTCATTTTTGTAGCTTTTGCTTTTAAT
>CENS01028059.1_pt1 | contig 17496 bp, 23 predicted proteins | sample 530201 | NCBI WGS metagenome assembly CENS01 (sample SAMEA2619747, study PRJEB7988) | marine metagenome | biome: marine biome (ENVO:00000447); feature: surface water layer (ENVO:00002042); material: "saline water (ENVO:00002010), including plankton (ENVO:xxxxxxxx)" | depth 5 m | reverse complement strand
AGAAGTAGCAAAGTCAATGTGGGATAACACCATCACTCCTCAAGGTGCTGCCTCTGCTCTGAAGAGTTTTGCCTTCTATGGTTTTCTAGGAGGTAACTTCTCCTCCTCTTTCCTTAACCTGACCCAGAACTTTGTCACTGCTTCTCTTCTCTACGGTGCCTATGGTAAAATATATCAGCCTAAAGTTGCCAAGGCAGCGGCAGCTGCTGCTAAGTTATCTCTTTTTTATTACAGGAACCAAGCTTTTCTCAAGTCAGACAGAGAAGAAGTAGCAAAGATTCTTAAACAAACTGGCGCTGCTCGTACCGTAGAAGAGGGGCGAGATCAGTTTGACAAACTTTATATTCTCCAAGAGAGAGGATCACTGGGTAGAATTAATACTCAAGCCCTGAGTCAGAACGCTGATCTTACCACTGACTTCTGGTACGATAAGCTACAGTTAAATAAAGTAGAAGACATGGCAAGTGGCCTAGACCCTAAGCAAGTAGATAGGTTTAAAAAGTTTGCCAGAAATGGTAAACAGTTGGTGGACGGTGTCTACTCTACCACTGAGATTGCCAATAGAATAGCAGCTGCCTTGGCCACGTACAACACTGTGAAGGCTTCCTCTGAAGGCATGGGACCTCTTAGAGAGTTTGCGCGTAACACTGCCAGTGGTGTGGATAATCAAAATGCTGACAGGTTGGTAGAGATAGAAGACGGTATGCAATATATAATAGACGAGAGCCAGTTTAATCTTAGTGCTTTCAACAGACCTCGTCTTGCCTTTGCAGGTAAAGGTCTAGGAGGGGTTACTCTCCAGTTTATTCCCTTTGTCACCATGATGCTAGAGGTGTATGCCAATGCCATGACAAGGTACGGTGGAGCAAACTATGGTACTTTCCGTTCTGGTATTGTCAACCTGACCCCACAGGGAAGAAGAACACTTGCCTTCCTTGTCCTTCCTCAAGTTATCCTAGGAGGTATGTTTGGTCTTCCCTTTGCAGATGATATAAAAGAAGTTATAAAGGCACTGGTAAGATCACCCATTGGAACTTCTCTTAACCTTCAACAAGCAGATATGGAGCTTGCCTTCTATGACATAATGACAAGTGCCTTTGGACCAGAGGCCCTGTCTCTTGCAGAGGCAATTGCCAGAGGTCCTATCAAAGCATGGGGAGGAGTGGACATATCTCAGCGCGTATCTCTATCTCCTTTCCGATCTTTCATAGAAGCAGCAACAGGTCAGATGGGCGTAGGTTCTCTTCTCTCTGGTCCTTCGGGGGCGTTCTTTACAAATGCCATTGGTAAATCTTTTGACGCCTTTGAAAGAAATGACTATGGTAAAGCTATTCTTAGGCTTACCCCTTTGGCCGTGGTACAAAATGCTGTCAATGCTTGGGAAGCAGGAGAAGACGGAGTGTTCACAGGTAAAGGTAGGCCCTTGGCAGATGGGCTAGGTCCTCACGATCTTGCTCTGATGACCCTTGGCTTTGCATCTGAAAATGTTTATGGTCCCAGAGACAGGCTCTACAGAGAAAAAGCTTTTGCCACCAAGAGCAATGCAATTAAAGACAAGTACCTTGATAAGATTCTTAGACTGATGGTAGAAAAAAAGAATACTGATTCTGCAGAAGGGAAGAGAGAGGTACAGGAAGAGATAGAAAAGTTATTTAAAGAAGTAAGAGACCACGACAGGGATCAAAAGAACATCTGGGATAAGATTGATCCTAGTTATAATATAAGAAGAACATCGCATACCCGCTACATTAATCAGGTGTCTCCTGCTGGTAGGTACAGAGGCGGACCAGAACTAATGGCAGTTCGCAAAGTAACAGACCCTCGTTAATTTTTTTATTTTATAAGCTTGATCTCCCTGCTAATGTAGGGTATGCAGAATGAACTCAGAGATATAACCAAGCACGTTTTCCTAGGGTATGACTCAAGGGAACACATTCCTTTCAAGGTCTGTTCTCACTCCATCACTCGTAGGTCCTCCACCCCTGTGGAGATTACACCTGTCTATCACAGGACCCTTCGACATGCCAAGATGTTCTACCGTGCTTGGCAGATAGACGAGGACGGACAGTACTGGGACGATGTAGACAACAGACCTTTCTCCACAGAATTTTCTCATACTAGATTTCTTGTACCTGAAATAGCCAGAAGAAATAACCTCTCTGGCTGGGTGCTCTTCTGCGACTGCGACTTTCTCTTTCTCTCTGATGTGTGCGAGGTATTCAATTACTGTGATGATAAGTATCCTGTCATGTGTGTCAAACATAATTATGATCCTGAAGAAACCATCAAGATGGATGGGATGCTACAACAGAACTACAACAAGAAGCTGTGGTCTTCCTTTGTACTATACAACTTGGACCACCCAGCTAATGATAGATTAGACGAGGTCATGGTGAACAGTGAAACAGGTACAAACTTACACAACTTCTGCTGGCTTGACAGTGATGAACAGATTGGTAGCCTACCTCATAGTTGGAATTTTATTCCCGGTGTTAGCCATGGGATTAATAATATTAACGCTGTGCATTTTAGTCTTGGTGGTCCTTGGCTTGATAACTATGAAGACAGTGAGTTTGCTGAAGAGTGGGAAAGAGAGCTTGACCACTACGAATTTAGTCAGAGCAGCTTTAGAAAAATAGTGGAGATAATCTAAGTAATGAAAAACAAATATGACATTGTAACTTCTTTTAATCCTAAAGGGTTAGAAGTCTATGCGCGTAACATGCTCAATAGTTTTGACAAGCACTGGGATAAAGATATCCAGCTACACGCTTGGTACCATGACTTTGAAGAGGCAGCGTTCTACCGTAACTTTAAAGAGTTAGATGTTCCCTCCAAGGGCGTCAAGTATTCTAATCTGAATAACATTCAGGACATGCTAGACTATAGAGAATCTATGAAGGTCCACAATGGCACTGAAGGTGGGAAGATACAATACAACTGGAGACTAGACGCTATCAAGTGGTGTCATAAAATCTATGCACTGACAGAGACAGCCTCTGATCCTCACCTGATACAGGACAAAGACTGGCTCATCTGGTTAGACGCTGACACTGTGACCTTTGCAGATGTAGACTCTGAGTTTCTGGATGGTATCTGTGATGATTCTTATGACATTGTACACCTTGGCAGAACTGCTGTGGACTATAGTGAAACTTCTTTCATTGCTTTTAACCTGAAGCGCCGCCCCGCTGTAGACTTTCTCTCTGACTTTAGAGAAACCTATGACAACAGAGAAGTCACTGCCTATAGAGAGTGGCACGATGGGTTTATCTTTGACAGGCTACTAAAGCTGCACCAGTACCACGGGTTGAAAGCTCTGAACCTTACACCGGATGTACCTGATCTGAATGCCTTTGCAACCTCTGTCCTGTCTACAAAGATGCAACACTTCAAGGGTAACCTCAAAACAAAAGACGTAAGTCTTGAGCACCACAAAAGGTACAAGCAAATTTCAGAGATGATCTCCTTCTACAAGTGCGAGAGCTTCCTAGAGACAGGCACATACAACGGGGGTAGGGCTATTCAGATGGCAGACGCTGCCTTTGAGCACACTGATAAGGTTACCTACACAGGGTATGATCTCTTTGGCACCACTACCCCAGAGCTTAATCAGCTAGAGTTTAATTCCAAGGCAACCAATACAACTGAAGCTGTGATTGAAAGACTAACAGAGTATGCCATGGAGAAGGCTAAAGAAGGTAAGACCTTTGAGTTTAAACTCATTGAAGGTAACACCAACCAGACCCTGAAGGGTAAACCCACAGCTGACTTTGTGTTCATTGACGGGGGTCACTCCTATGACACTGTGTCACACGATTACAAACAGCTGAAGCATAACAAGATAGTTGTGCTGGACGATTACTTCTCCAAGGATGAACACGACAGGGAACCAGAAGAGGAGCACAGGGGCGTCAATAAACTGTGGACAGAGCAGATCAAGAACAGAGAGGACGCCTATGTCTACGTCATTCCCTCCAATGATCCTGTCATGGGCGGGGGCATCACTCACCTAGGCGTGGTGGTGGACCTGTCTCTGCCCAAGTACAAGGCCAGAGTTCCTATCATTGTACACCCCAAAGATTGTATGCCCTCTGATGATATTCAAAATAACATCAAGGCTAACCTACCCAAGATTGATAAGTGGATTAACTCACGGTGCAGGATCAATGACGAGATTATCTTTGTTGTCTCTGCTGGCCCCTCTCTTGACATTGACAGGATCAAAGAAGATAAAGAGATGCTGGAGGAAGCCAACAAGGTTGTAAAGATTGTCTGTGTCAAACACGCACTGCCCCTGCTGATGGAGAAGGGCCTGATACCTTGGGCATGTACCCTGCTGGACCCCAGACCTATTGAAGGTGTCTCCACTCACGGGATAGTCAGGAGCACTCTGTTTGATTCTATTAATCCTAGGACAAATTTCTTGGTGGCTTCCATGACTGATCCCTCTGTGGTGGACCTGCTACAGGAGAAGGGAGCCAGTATCATTGGCTGGCACGCTTTCTCAGAGGCAGTGAAGGGAGGAATAGAGGGATCAGGAGAGGACGCTCTGATGATCACCGGGGGTACCAACGCTGGTCTCAGGACCATTGGCATTGGACACACCCTAGGCTTCAGAGAGTTTCACCTCTATGGGTTTGACATGAGCCTAGCAGGAGAACCTAGTGAAGAGTTACAGAAGGGGATGGACGAAGAAGGTAAGCCTAAGTTTCTCAATGTATCTGTGGGAGACGAGAACTACTGGACCACGGGAGAACTACTGGCAGGTGGGCAAGACCTAGAGAAGCTGTTTAAAACCGCCAACGAGATGGACCTGATCCTCCAGTTCAAGGGGAAAGGCATGGGCGCAAAGCTCTGGGAGATAGAGAAACCAGTGGAGATGAAAGGGTATGCTTCATGGGGGATGTAATTAATTTTACAAATTCTACAATGATCAACAACGACGGGACGCTTAACTCTGTGGGGAAAGAGCAAGCGTTGCAGCATCTAGACAAGTGTGTTAAGCTTATTCAGAAAAGATTAGACAATGATGAGATAGACGGTACGCTTACGCTCCTGTTCAAGGACGGTGAACTAGTAGAAGATATCATGGCAGGTAACATAAGGTCTACGTCCTTGGTCTTTGTTTTAGAATACATCAAGTACCAGATATTAAACGGCACAGAAAACTATACAGAGGAGATAACAGAGGATGATTGAAACTATTTTAAATAACCAAGCTGAGATTATTGAAGCAGTGATGGGCATTGTAGTGGTTGCCTCTTTAATTGTAGCAGGTACCAAGACTCCTGATCCTGACACTGTGCTAGGAAAGGTTTATAAACTAGTAGAGTGGGCTTCGCTTACCTTTGGGAAGACCAAAGAAAGCGGTGTTGTTGTACCTGAGAAGGTAGAAGTGGAGACGGTAAAGGGTACAGTGGAAAAGGTAGATGAAACCAAAAAATGAACACCCTCTTGACGGTCCTCACCCAACTGACTAAGGTCTGATATGTGGATATATAAATGTAGTGTTGGTGCATATACAGAAAATAGTTTCTTTAGACTTCTTTATGTAATATTCATGCACAGATTTAGTCACCTGTTAAAGGGTGAGGGTTTTAGTGATTGATGCTCTCTATCGTAGGAAATGTAATAGGCTTTCTGGGTAAGCTACTGCCTATGCTCTTTGCCTATAGAGCAGGGAAGAAATCTGCACAGGTGGATGTACTAGAGAATGAATCAAAGATGGTGGAGAGAGCCAATGAAGTTGAAAGAAGGATTGATCGTATTACTAGTGACGCTGTCAACGAGCAGCTGCGTAAGCGTTGGGGCAAGCCAGAATAACTGTAGTTGGGTGAAGCCCATCCTTGTAGAAAAAAAAGACAGGCTCACGCCAACCACAGCTAGAACTATTCTCACCCATAATGAAACATGGGAAGAGGTATGCACTAAGTAGAGATTTTAATCTCTCTAGGCTTTAGTTCTTCTGGGAGAAAGTGCTTGACTTCAATGATCAGTAGTCCATTCTTAAATGTAGCGTCTGTCACCACGTAGTGAGGAGCAAGGATAAACTTCTTACTAAAGTTTTTAGAAGAGATACCCTTGTGAGACATGTGCTTTTCAGTTCTAGATGAGTCTTGCTTCTCACCCTTGACGGTAAGTTCAAGGTTCTCTACAATGACAGAGATATCATCCTCTTCCCATCCAGCAAGAGCAATCTCCACTACATAGTTATCACCGTCTTTGTATACGTTGTGAGGGGGATACTTGTTATCTTCATAACTGATGTTGTTAAGAGCAGCGACTAGGTTGTTCATGCCTAGCATCCTGTTGAACATAGAAGTGGAGACGGTAAAGGGTACCTCAGTGGTCATACGATACTGTTCATCATTCATAATGTAAACTCCTTTCAGCAAGTTGTTAAGAGGCCCAAGAACGGCACCTCGGTGGTTAGTATAACATATTATCTCAGTAACTTCAACACTTAAAGTTGGTGCTCCCGGCAGGACTCGAACCTGCAACCTACAGATTAGAAGTCTGTTGCTCTATCCAATTGAGCTACGGAAGCTTCATCAGTTGTTCCCAAGACACGGGGAAAAGCTTCTCACACTCTACGTCTATCAGAGATGCAATGTCTCTGGTCTCCTCTTGTACATCTAGCCTGATCCTAAGAGAACACACCCTGCTAAAGGCCATAAGACTACCTGTCCAGTGCCACTCAGTGTACATGCTCTGGGGTAGCACCATACGTGCCATCTCAGGTGCTACCCCTTTCCTAAGTAGTTCATCATAGGTCCACATACATCTCCTTATGGCTTGTTCATAGTCACTCAGAAGAGAAGGACCTGCGCCTGTGGGAGGGTTTATGTCCACCTCCTCTTCAGAACTCCCCTGCTTCTTATCAGTGGGTCTACCTCTCCAGTACTCAGGGCAGTAGAACTCAGGTTGACTATCCACGTATCTCCTACTCACCTCGTTCCATACCAGACCCACCTGATGTTTGCCCAGTTGTCTGGCCACAAAGATAGGTGCCTTGATCCTGAAGGAGACAGAGCAGTGGCCAAAGGGAGTCCAGTGATTGTGCTTGGCAAGGTACTTGATAAGCTTCTCGTCCGATTCTTTTAGCAAGTTACTAACAGGCCCAGCAGGAGTGATGCTCTCCCAATCAGATTCCTTGGAGAAGGAAACTCTTGCAGCGTTCACCACTGAGAGGTCTGTGCCCATGTGGTCTATCAGTGTTACTTCCATGTTAAGCATCCTCCACATACGGTATTAACAATTGCTGTTCCTATGATGTAAGATAGATAAAGAGATAGTACTATTGTTAGTATAGTAACTAACCAATCTCTATCTTTCATTCCATGCCCACTCCAAAGTCATCTGTAAATCCTGAGTCTCTAAACTCTTTCGTAAGAATAGCTTTGTTAAGAGGATCAAGGTGAGTAAGAACAATGGCACAGGCTTCCATCACTCCACCGGAAGTGGTCTCCTTCCTGATCTGTCTCAGGACAGCAGAGGTAATTCTCTCTGCCATCTCTTCGCTCATGTCAATTGTATATGTCATGTACCCTATGCTCCTATGTCTACTATCTCACACACTCCACCTGCACAGGCAAGCTCTTGTGATCCAGTGGTGGTGTCTTCCTTCTCATAGTCTTGTAACTCGTACCAGTCTATAGCAGGTGGCATCTTCTTTGTCAAGTCTTTAAACTCTTCCTTGTCTATGTCTTGGTAAGGGGCTTGCTTATAAGAGTGATCAGAGAAGGGGAGAAAAGATATACCAGAGAGAGAATCAAAGTGTTCCCAGCACCATGCCCCTACCTCTAGCCACTCATGTTCCTTGACAGAGATGGTGACAGAGGGCTTGTGCTCACAGTAGTTGTCTGCAATCTTGAGCCAGAGTTCTAGCTGTTCCAGTGCTCCCATGTCATACCTGCAGATGGCACCCTCTGGACTCTTCATAGGGAAAGAGAACACAGTTACATTGTCAGGCGCTGTAAAGTCAGGCTCTGAGGGTACACCCTTGTCCTTCAGGAACATGGTCAGTGGGTCCTTGTTATCTCCTCTGACTGTCCTGATATAGTAAGGGTTGTGCCTTGCATGGATACCAGAGGCAGCGTCCACCAACTGAGACACAGTGCCAGAGGGCTTGACACAGGTGACAGCGGTGCTCTGGTTGATGCCCAGCTTATCTGCCAGCTTCTTGTTAGTCTTAACAGCTACGTCTCTCAGTTGTTGAAGAGCCTCTGGAGAAGCATCGTACACAGCGGGGCAGTCCATGATACCTGTCAGAGACACACCCAGTAGTCTCTCCTCCTCTGTGGTATCCTTCCAACGCTTACGCAGGTAGCCAAAGTCTGTCAGTGTAGACTGGAAGGTACCCAGTATAGTGGCCAGCTTGATCTTGTTCTTCAGCGTCACCATGGTATCGTCTGCCCTACAGATAACCTCTGACAGGTTACAGAACTGGTAAGGTCTAAGGATAATCTCACAACAGGGGTTGGTGCCAAACTCTATGGAGCCATCACGCCTACCGTTGGAAGCTGCCTTCACCTGTGCAGAGGCACGGTTAAAGATACCTCGCTCACCGCTCTTGCTTTCATAGAGGGAGAGCCATTCCTTCATAAAGATACCCATGTCAGGGCGCTCTGTGTAGCATACAGAGTTGTTGGAGAGGGCACGCTGTTGGTTGTCCACCCACCAGTCACCTGACTTAGCCATACGCATACGCTCATCAGTGAGGTTAGAGAGGGAGATCAGAGCAGACCTACGGACACCGCCTACCACCACCACTTGGCCCACCTTGCACATGATATCATGGCACTCTATAGAGGTAAGCTTTCTACCCTTGGCTTTCCTAAACGTCTGGATGGTGAAGTCAAACAGTTCTTCCAGAGGAGCAGGGCCAGAAGCCCTCCCTCCAAAAGTTTTAAGTCTGGCACCGGCAGGGCGTATCTTACTTATGTCTATCTTTGGTATACGGTTGGTGTACAGGAGAGAGATAAGGTCACGCAGTCCTCTGGCCCACCCTTCCTTTGAGTCAGTGACAGAGATAAGATCGTCTGTGTTCTCAAAGTATTGGTCAGGTATGGTGGGCAGGTTGTTGATGTACTGGCGCTCAACAGAGAAACCAACCCCTGTGCCGTTCATCAGAATGTACAGGCACTCGTCAAAGGAACGGGGTGAATCCACAGGGAGGTAAGAACAGTTGTACCCTGCCACGTGCTCACGCTCCAGCGCAGGGCCAGCTGTCATCAGTGCTCTCATGGAACCCAGTACTTCTAGGTTCAGCATCCCCCTCCGAATGTCAGCTAACTCCACGCCAAAGAGAGAGTAGGAGAAGTTATCCTTCAAGTGATCTGCCATAAAGGAGAGATACCTGTCAATGGTTTCTTCCCACGTTTCTCTACGCCCCTCTTCCTCCAGCCATCTGGAGTAGCGAGACATATGAATAAAGCTTTGGTAGTTACTGGGTAGGGTAATCTGATTATCAAGCATCTGCTGAGTCTGGCCCATGTTCATCAATGATCTCCTCTAGGTCCTGTAAGAAGTATTCAAACTTCTTAACTAATATTTCATCTGCCCCGTCCCATACCTTGGCAACAGGCTCACCGTCAAACATAATAAATTCTTCTGTCAAATAGAGTCTGGGGTCCATGTTGAATGTACCTCTTGTGAAAGAAGAACAGCGTCTTCTTCTGTGTTCATATCATACTCAAGCTGAAGGATCAAGTCTGCATAGTGTTTTACTTTAAGAATATCCAAGGCACCTTCTCCCTTGGTACGGTGGCGGGTAATATATTTTACTATGTTTCCCTCTAGGAATCCAAGCTTGTTGGCGTGAATATATTGAACAGGTTGAATTTTACATTCTTTATAGTGAGTACCACCCACCTGTCCTTCTGTTGCTTTCTTTGTCATGTGCTACCGTCTCCTCTTTCTCTTCAACCACTGTGATAGGTTCATGTAATATTGCATTGATTCTCTTGCGTATAAACGGAACTTCTTTTGTATCTATAACCTTTCTTGCGTAGGTTGTCAAGGCTTCTGGTTCAATTCCTGCAAGAAAACAAACCTCTTCCTTGTCCTCCGCTGTTACGCCTACGTCTGTGGTTAGCCAAGACCTAGCTCTCTCCCTGTTGACAGAAGTATAGGTACTATCACCGGGGTGTAGTGGCTTAGTTGCGTCAAGCAGTTGCTGAAGAATGACGCACAAAAATAGTACCCTCTCCGGTGAATGGTAATCGTGGACTCCTTCATCCAGTACAGACTCAATGGCAAAAGAGGAGCCTTCATAACTATTCCCCCATGTCACTCTAAAAAATCCTGATTTAGTTCCCTAAGATACTCTTGAATAGCATCTAGCCCAAAGTCTACCTCCAGCCTCTCTACTTTTAATATATCTTTAACTCTTTTTCTATAATACTTTTTACCTTTAACAACTTTTATAGGTTTTTTATTTACCATTTGTATTAAGTTATGACCATAGTAATCATTGTCTCTTCCCCACTGTATTAAGTTATCAACAAGAACTTGTTTCCCGGTATCAAAAGTAATTCTGTAAGGACCTTTACAACGAGACTTCTTGTAGTCAGGATCAGACCACTGAGCTTTAGCTTGTTCACTCTTTATCTTTTTATATGCAGGATTTTCATATGTTTCCAAAGGACAATAAAATCTAATACCTCCCACGTTCTTGTTATAGTATTCCTTCTGGTCTGTTCCCTCTAGCACAGCGGTGAGTACATGGTACTTCATCTGATAGTACTGCTCGTAGTAGTGCAGGCCTCGCTTGGTCTCGTACTCTTGTATGATCTCAAACTTAAAGTTTCTCTTCCCGATCTTCTCTATGTCAGCGCACAGTTCCTTGGAAGAAGAGGTGTATACTTTCCAGTTGGAAGGCTTGTACCTTTTCCTGTGACGCATCTGCCAGTACTGCTTACACCCCACGTACTTCCTATGGTTCTTCTTGTTGGTGATCAGGTAAACAAAACCAAAGTAGTGATCAGGGTCAGCGACCCGTGTCTTGTCATCTCTAAAAGTCCAGTGCATTTCGTTCATATCCTCCAGTGCTTGATCGTAGTCTTCTCCAAACCATACCTCATTACAAGTGTAACAGTAACCGTGGCTGTCATAGAAGACAAAACCGTTGGGAGAGGAACAAAACTTACACTCTTGGTAAGACAGTATGATAGATTGATCTGGTCTAGGGGCGGCGGCGCTCAAAAGAAATCCTCCTCTACTCTGGGTTCCCGCTGTACATGGGTGAAGTACTCAGGTCCTCGGGAGTAGTTGTACTTCCTGAGACCTTGTCCGTTGTTAGAATCTTCCCAGCACTTTGACTTGAAGTCACAGTACTTACAGTTGAACCCCAGCTTCCTGTTACCTGATGCTTCTTCTACCTCTGAGTAGCACCGGGCAGGGGGAAGATCATGGGGCATGATCTCTTTCAAGTATGTTATTCTCTGAACAGGGTCCACTCTGTCCAGTGGTACCTCTAGTAGGTTGAGTCCTCCTCCGCTCTTGTCAATGGACAGGAAGTAACCCTTCTCTTTTCCCAGTGCTTTACCGTAGGAACTTAGCTGGTACATATAGCCAAAGGGATCGTCGCCCTTCAGTATGCTCCCGTCAACAAACTTTTTAAATCCATAGGGAGAGGCAGACTTAACATCCACTAGCTCACCGTCTATCATACAGTCTATGTGTCCCTTGACCTGCCCCACTGTTACTTCTTTCTGACAATCCTTTACACTGTGACCTGCTTCCTTGACAAGGAGAAGGACGAAAGCTTCTAGCAGATGACCAAAGCAGAACTTGATACGCGCATCTGTATTCAGAGGTTCTTTCTCGTACCCGTGGTAATCGTACCAGAGCTTTCTATCCTCTCTTCCAACCGCTGATAGTCTTAGCTTCCCCTTGTTGTCACGGTTGGTACTCTCTTCAAAAAAGTTTTCCATCACCTCCTTTATTTCTTCTAGGAAGACAGCAAGATTGTCCTTCGCTGGTCCCTTACCCTCTTCTAAACGATTGCTGATATCCACCAGAAGAGAATCAATCTTGCTGTCTACCATCTCCTAGAGTCCTTTGTCTTCGTTGGTCTCGTTGGAGAAGTCTTCATCTCCCGTGTACCCACTGTCCACGGTGGAGAAATCTTCTGATGCTGGCCCATCGTAGGGTACCAGTTCAAGAACTTGGATAGCGTCTAGGTAGAACACGCTCTTACCTGCCCACTGTCCTTGCTCCATCTCTTTGGAACGGAAGAGAACATTGACCTTGCTCCCGTTACCAATGGCGGTGCCAGAGATATCATTCTTCTGTGCGTCCACCACACGGGGAGCAGGAAGCTGCTTGCCCTCTCGGGTGAAAGCGTTCTTCTTGAACTTGAAGAAGGGTCCACCACTGGCATGGTTCTTCTTCTTCCCGTCCTTGACAGAGGCAGAGGGGTTCATACCCTCTATCATCTTGACTGCCTTGGCATCCAGTCCAAGGTCAAGGCACCACTCGGTGTCCTCTTTAGAAGTAGTCTGATACTTCTGTGCTGGTGATTGCGGATCAAGTTTTGCCCAGTAAGCTGTACCTTGTACAATTGGCATGTTATCTAAACTCCTTTAAGTTTACCCAGAATATTCTGGAATGTTTTGATGTTACAGTTCATAGCATCTTCAACGTAGGTTGTCAACACTTTTTTTCCCTTGCTTGTAATTTCACTGGACGATAGTTGATGGTGCATCAGATTGTCTCGCTCCTGTGTTAGCTCTGCTATTCTTTTGTAAGAGTCGTACAACTGCTTCGTCACCTCAGATACATTGTGCTCCAGTGTCCTTACTGTTTCAACGTGGTCCATCTATTTAGCCTCCTCTGGTTTGCTAAGTTTAAATAAAACAAAGGGAGGGAAGTCAGACTCCGGGTGAGGTTCAATCAGTAGTGCTGGAGATTTCTCCTGACTCCAAGGGGTGTACCCCACGTACTCCCAAGTGTATCCCTTGTTTACCTGCTCTTCTACTTTGTCCTTGAACTCTGGATTTGACAGTCCAATCAAGGCCATCAGTGCTACTAAACCTACCATGTACTATTCTCCTTTACTTCGCTCGCCCTAGTGTGTCTCTGCCCAGTTGGTACCTACGTTGTACTCGCCTGTCAGTGGACAATTTAATTTGTAGTACTCTCCTGCCTTCTTGATGCTTTCTATTCCCAGTGTACCTACCATATCCGACAGGGGTTTGTCAACCTCTAACTGCCATTCATCGTGAACATTTGCAACAAACTTTGCCCTCCCTGCACAAGGCGAAGACGCTAACTCCTTGTGAAAGATCAGGAGTGCTCGCTTCATCACCACCGCTGCTGCCCCTTGCAGTTGCGTGTTCAGGGCAGCGTGAGGTGACCTGATCCATAGCATCCTCCCGTCTAGTCCTCTGATGATCCCGCTTCTCTCAGCGGTCAGGATCACCCTGTGCCGTGCCTCTTGGAGGGCAGGGGTAGCCTCTAGAAAATTATCTATCAGTTCCTGCCCGTCCTTGGCACTGCCCTCCACTATGCTCCCGATCTTGGCAGCGCCTGCACCGTAGAGGAATGCATAGATGAATGTTTTTGATTGGGAACGTGAGCTTAGACCTGCTCTCTCTTGGTTAGCTGTGTGTATGTCACCGGAGACCACGATCTCTGTATACTCTGGATCGTTCATGTAGTGGCATAGCATCCTCAGTTCAATGGAAGATGCATCTATACCCACAAGGTTCTGCTTCCTAGGGTTGGAGGGTACCCATAGTCTCCTGCACTCCTTCCCATAGGGTGAGTAGACAGCGGGTACCTGTGCCATGTTAGGAGAGGCGTGGGCCATGCGCCCTGTGATTGTGCGAAGGGTCAAGACTTTCCCGTGTACCCTCCCTGTCTCAGGGTTGACGGCATCTATCCAAGAGTTGATCTGTGCGATCCTCTTCTGGAGCATCATGTACCTGCCAACTATCTTGGCCTCTTCCATGTCAATGCCAGATAGAACACTCTCATCTAGCACAGGGGTGCCTAGGTCAGTCTTCTTCACTGGTACCCAGCCCTTCTCCATCAGGCGCTCTCCCACCTGCTTGCGAGAACCCGGGTTAAAGGGGATGTACTTTACCTTGGTCTTCAGCTGTACTTCAGTGGGGGGAAAGACCTTCTGCATATCTTCCTTGATCTGTACCAGTTCATCGTTCAGTTCTGCCACCAGTATGCAGGCGTTCTCTTGGTCAAGAGCAAAGCCGTTGAGTTCCTGTTCGCTCAGTATCATGCGGACACGGTGCTCTAGTTTGATGGAGTCTCCACTGAACTTGTGTAGCTCAGTCTTCAGCACCTTGTATAGTTTACAAGTCAGCTTGGTGTCTTGCATACAGTACAGTCCCATCTCCTCTGTGTATCCTTGATAGAAGAGGGAAGGATCAAACTCTACCTTTGGGAAAGAGAGCTTCCTTCCCCATGCTTCAAGGGAGTGGCCCCCTTCTCTGACTGGGTTTGCAAGTTGGGATAGGACCAGTGTATCGAGCATCTGCTCTGGTTCAAAACGTATACCCCAAAGAAGATCAAGTATGCGAAAGTCAAAGTGAATAGCGTTATGCCCAATAACTTTATCCGCTTGTGCCGCAAGAGTTGTAAAGAGATTTCTCTCTCCCTCTGTGTATAGTTTAGCGGTCTCCGTTGTAGTGCCATCCTCATTGTCCTCCACCATGACTGTTCCCACGCACCATATGCGGGTAGGGTTGAATCCATCTGTCTCTATGTCCAAGAACAATCGCTTCATCATAGTACCTCGTCAAAATCCTCTGCGTCTGACTCTGCGTCTGACTCTGTCTCTGTAGCAGGATCGTCTATCTGTGTCAAGCGCCCTGTGCCACGGTCATAGTGCAGGTGACAGGCGGGGCCGGTGAGTCCAGAGAAACGGTTCTTCAGTACCCGAATCAGGGTGACGTTACGCAGGTACAGGTCGGGGTCCTGCCCGTTCCGCTCCAAGCCCAGTACCATGTTACTCAGTTGACCTATGCCAGCGGTGCCTCTGAGTTCAGAGAGCGAGGTCTGTCCACCCTCCTCGTGTGGCTTACCAGCGGGGCGCTTGGAGTGACTGACCATGCCCAGCCATATGTCTAGCTCAATGGTCAGGGTCTTGAGCTTGGTTGCTATCTCGTCCAGTGCCTTCCGCTCATCGCCTGCGCTCTGGTCACTGACAAGGATGGAGATGTGATCTAGGAAAATGTACTTACACCCGCAGGCGTGGCACATATACTTGATGGTGTCTATGATGGTGTCAATGTTGTTTGATCCAAAGGAATCAAAGAACACATACCTGCCTGTGGCCAGAGTTTCCTCAAAGGAATTGTCCCACTCTTCCTGCGTGTACTCGGTGGTGGGCAGGTGCAAGGGCTTACCAGCGGAGAGGCTCATCATTCCCCGGGCAGCGTCCTCCAGTGGTTCCTCCAGAAAGAGAAGACCAATGTTATCCTCGGTGTGCTGTTGTATATGGAAGGCAAGTTCTCTGAGCACCTGAGTCTTGCCCATGCCAGAGCCACTGGTCAGTGTCCACATCTCTCCCTTGCGGATGCCATAGGTCAGGTCTTGGAGACCATCCCACGGGAGCGTGAGGCTGTCTGGCGTGGGTTGATTAAGCAGGCGCTCCAGTAGGTCCTCGCCTCTGACAATGTTGGCAGGGGTATACTTCTCAGAGGCAAACCACCTCCGGGTGAAGTCAGCGGAACGGTTCTCCATCAGGTAGTCGGAGGGGTCCTTGCCCTCGTCTAGCGTGACCACCTTGCTCTTGTTGGGGAACAGCTTGGATACTTGGTTAGCCGCCTGCGTACCGCTCTCGTCACGGTCAAAGCAGATTACAATCTCCTTGAAGGAGTTGAGAAAGTTATAGTTATTCTTGCAGTCCTTCAGTGCATTCCCTGCCCCGCCCTTGATGGAGACAACAGGGTAGCGTGAGCCTAGTAACTGGTACGTGGAGAGCGCATCTAGCTCACCCTCCACCACGGTGACAGCCTTGGCAGTGGAAGACCCAAAGACCTGCTGTCCAAAGAGGATGGTTTCTTTTGGTGCTCCCTCCCACTTGAAGGACTTGGCCCTGCCTCTGACCTTATTGGCCACGTGGTTCCCTTCCTTGTCATAGTAGGGGTAGTAGTGTCCTAGTTCTGCCCCGTCCTGTAGATTGACAGTGACATTGAACAGCTTGCAGGTCTCTTTAGTTATTTTTCTTTTATTAATATCTGTAAAGGTACCCTTGTTAAGGGAGACAGAAGAAGAGAAATCCTCTGTGCTTTCTTCTTCTACTACCTTCTCGGGGGCTACTCCGTACTGATCTAACATCTCTTGCATCTCCTTTGGTAGTTCACTGTTACTAAATCTTTTCTTCTCATTCTTACAAGCATGAGAGAAACAGAAGCCGTGACCATCAGGGTACAGAGCAAAGGCATCTGAACTGTTACCGCAAGGGCAACGATGGTGGGTCACCAGTGCTTCTTCTTGTTCAGTATCTTCTAACATAGTATCTCCCTCAAATCAAGAGTAAAAGGAAAACAAATACAACCCAACCTATTGGAGAGACAGACCAATAGAATAATTCTTTTAGTGGATGTTTAGAAGGATCATAATCTTTGTCGTGCATACTCATGGCTCTCTATATCCTCCCTGTAGCATAGCTACTACCATCAAAATTACCCTGTGTCAACCCCGTATATTGTCGCACCTGTGTAGTTGTACCCGTGGTGAACCAGTCAGGCGTAGAACAGTAATCCCACTTAGCAAAGCCTGCCTTCTCCCCTATGTAGTAGTTACGATAGGCCTTGACAGCATCATCTGGTACCTTGTGTAGTTTACCTTCATTAGTCATAGTCTAGTTCCTTTGTTGAGTTAATTACATAGTCTGACAGTCCCTCTCCACACCTGTCAGCAATCGTTGCTCTAAGATAATAGCAACCCCGTGTTAGGGACGGTTAGAACCGAAAGCCATCACCTACTTGTTCGTTATTTTCTACAGTGTAACCACCTTCTACTGCAGAGAAATCCTTATTGTCACCGTATGAGATAAGATCAACAACCTGCACACCCATCAGGTCAGAAGCTACACCTGTCTTCTTGTTGTATTCCCAATCATATGTAGCAAACTTAACATTTACCATACTACCGTTACCAATAAGACTACCGTCCCAGTTATTATTCTGTGAGTCTTTAACGATAGGTGCAGGACGCTCAGAGCCATCACGCTTATATACTTTGCGTTTGATCTTTACAAAGTCTCCTCGATCATCACCCTTGTTCTGCACGTTAAGACCAAGGCTTTCAACCAAACTCTTAGTATCCTCATCTAAACAAACATCGACAGAGTATACTGGTTCGAAGGTTGTGTTGGGAGAAAGAATGCTTGCCCAATAAGCCTTACCAAAAATAATATGTACATCACTCATGTTAACTTTCCTTTCAAGTTTAGTCGCCACACCATGTGGCTTTTCATTCAACGATTTGCACAGTATGCCTGACCTTAATCAGATAGTCAAG
>CENS01007047.1_pt1 | contig 17519 bp, 20 predicted proteins | sample 530201 | NCBI WGS metagenome assembly CENS01 (sample SAMEA2619747, study PRJEB7988) | marine metagenome | biome: marine biome (ENVO:00000447); feature: surface water layer (ENVO:00002042); material: "saline water (ENVO:00002010), including plankton (ENVO:xxxxxxxx)" | depth 5 m | reverse complement strand
AATCTAAATAATCTATATATGATATCTATAATTAAATCTATTCTAAGGCCTATAGTACGTAACTGGGACTCTATAGCTAGTTTTCTATTTATAGCTCTAATGTTCTACATGCTATACTTTGCCCTATGGATATTCTGTCCTTGCTAGGGAAGTCTTACGGCCGGCTGACTGTACTTTGAGATCAAGGTGATATAACACTGCCAGTAAAGTTCCCTAAGAGGTTGGTAGCCTGCGTGATTCTGCCATACTAGTTTTCCTATTTCTCATGATTTTCGGTATATAGGTTATATATATTTATATATGTATATATTATAATAGGTCCTTTATATGTTCATACAGTATATCACCTAACAACTTATGATCATAGCTATTGGGGTGACCCAAATGATATTTACTGTCATATGAGTAGATATATTTAGCCCATGATAGGTGACTGTCTGGAAACTTAAATAAATCTATATATTTACTTATATTATCTGAAGTGCGTATATTATCTTTTTTTCTTTGTTCTTCTGTAAGATAGTCTCCATCTGTAAATAACATAGGATCTAAGCCTTGAAATACTACAGCTTTTAAGTTTTTCTCTTTAATAAATGCTTGCAACCCTTGCAATCTTTGAATATTTTCCCAATACACTGCAGTATTATTCGAGAATTTACTATAATATAAGCTATAAAAATTTTTAAATTCCTTATAAGGTATACCTGTAGTGCTAGTGAGATGTTCAATATACTCCCTTGATTTACTATTATTAGAAGGAAATTCTATATTATATTTAGGAATACCGTAATTAGTATAAATACTACGTTTATTCTTGTAGTTATCAAAAAAAAATACCTCTTTATTTTTCCTGTTATTGAATTCTCCCCTATGCATACAGGTTAAACAGAAGAAAAAAATAGAATTTTTAGCTAGATCTGGAAATTTATTATAAAACTTTGTAAAAAGAGTAGTAATATATGTAGTACTTTTACCTGATGACGAAAAATTAATAGAGTTTATACCTGTTAATTCTTCTAATCTATTAGTTACACATACTTCTTTATCGATAGTAAATGCTCTATCGGGGTTTTCTTCGTCAAAAGGTTGAGAGGTGAAAGAATCTCCAAAAAAAACTAGATTTTGTACCATAGAAATGCAAGAAAAATAGTAAAAAACCCAAAAATAAGTGAATAAAAAAGGATTTTCTGTGTTCCTTCCACTTGTTTTTTGGATCTACCTTGGTAATATTTTATATTTTTACGTTTCATCGACTGTATCTAACCCTTTTTCCCTAAAGGAGTAAAAATTATCAGAAGGAGTTTTGCCTGATTGATAAATAACGTTGTTTTTAGCGGAAAAAACGTTTAATTTAGGTAGCTGATGATTAATCCACGCATCTACCGGTCCAGTAATGGGTAAATTATCAAGTAAAATTTTTGCAGCGCGTCTAGTAAGAACATATCCTGAAAGCCACCACAAGCCTTTATGAACTTTAAATAGGTTTTTTGAGTGTTCAACAAAATCAAACCCATATCGAGCGGGTTCTGAACTTAAATATATCATATCCCAGTCCGGAGGTAGTTCTTTTTCGAATATATCAGTAATAGTCTTATCGTATCTGTAAGTAAATTCAATATCATCTTCTAAAAAACATGCTACCTCAGCATTAGAGTCTAAAAACTTTCTCCACATACCTAAGTGACCTAAAGCGCACATAGATTCAGGTATAGAGCACTCTATTTCTAAATCACTATTTATACCTTTAGGGGAAGGTAGAGGATCTACATAGTGGTGATAGTTAAAAGTGTATTTAGGTGAAAAATCTTTCTTATTCCAATCTTTTTTATTTCGAAAACCTGGAAACCATATAACTTTTTTACTTAACTTACCAGTTGTAGTCTTAATTTTACTTAGTTCCTTGTTAAGTAACTTAAATCTATCAGTTCTATCAGAAAGATGTAATATGTATGTCTTATCTATCCAATTATCCCACTTTATTGGTTTAGTTTTAGTAAAAAATTGTAAAAACCGGTGGAAAATTTTAATAAATTTACTCTTTATACCTATCTTTCTGTATAAATCGTATCTCATTTCACTATTTAGACTCAGCTACACTAGCTTTGCGGTAAGAAGTAATTAATTTTTTGATTTCTCCTATGGATTTTCTAGCTCTTTGCTGAGAAGCTTTAGTTGTACCGTTGTGATTTTCAACAAATGACTCGTAGAGTTCGTTGATTTGATTAAAAATTTCTTGTTTTTCCATTATAATTTTTGTATTAAGTGTTTTTGTTCGTAAAAAAAATTTTTTGCAAAATTTTCCGTTATAAAGAAAAAGATTCCCCACAGCCACATGTTCTAGTAGCGTTAGGATTATTAAAAACAAAGCCTTTACCGTTCAAGCCGCTGCTAAAATCTAATTCAGTACCAATTAAATATAAATAACTTTTTCTATCTACAACGATTTTCATACCGTCAGAGTCTACAACCTGATCATCTTCTCTAATTTGATTATCGAAAGATAACTCGTACTGTAGCCCACTACATCCTCCTCCCAGAACTCCTACTCTAATGTGATAATCATCACTTAAGTTTTCTTCTTTCATAAGGTCTCTAGCTCGTTTGTAAGCAGAATGAGTAATAGTGATCATAAATTACTTATAGTATTAATATAGTGAAAAAAATACTAAAAACCAACTTTTTAATTAACTACTCCGTAGTTATATCCTGGTATTTTACCGTAAAAGTCTTTATCGTCTATTTTTTTGAGATTCTCTATAGTAAAAGGTTCCAGGATATTATGTTTTCTTATTTTTTTAAAGTAAAAAGGTAGTTTTTTATTCTTATAAATATTAGAATGTAATAAAATTGATGAGCATATTCTATGATTAGTAAAAAAAGCTTTATCTTTTTGCACAAAAGGAGAATCAACTGAATAATTTACTTTTTCTACAAATCTATCAAAAAACGATTTCCAAAAATCATAACTACCAAAGCAAAATCTATCGTCAAAATGAAGATAGCCTTTAAATATTCTAAAAGAATCAGCATAAAGTATTCTATTTTGGTAGGTATTAGGAAAAAAAGTGTAATCTTCTTTAAAAGGTACAAGATCACAACGTTGAAAAATTACTTTATCATACTTTATACCGGTTTCTAATACTTTTAACCATCCGTGATATTTTTGATAAGCATCGCCGAAAGTAAAAAGTTGTTTATAGTCTACTTCACCTAGTAAGTTAGAAAAATTCTTAGTAAACCAAGCTTTGCTATGCTCTCTAGAACCTATAAACGAGTTTTTAAAATTAAAATACTTAGTTAATCTATCAAATTTACCATCTGGGAGTGGATGATATAATCTAGGACTATGAAGTAATCCTATGTATGCTTTTCTTCCTGTCTCTTGTTTATATAATTCGTATTGTTCACTATGCTCTTCAGCAGTCATCCAACCATGATCTTCATCATAGGTTGAGATATAATAATCAGTATTATTCGGGTAAAATTGTTTTATTACTTCTTTAGTTTCTTCTAAACATCTAATATGATTTGTAAAAATAACTGCAGTTTTATTTGCGTCTTTCATTCAAATTACTTTATATTAATATAAGAACTATTTATATGGTATACAAGTACTGAATGAAAAAGATAAAACCTAATACGTTATTTTCACTCTTTGAAGTAGGAGATGAGGAGGTATATGAAGAGCATGGAGAGCAAAGCGTCTTAGATAATCCGTATGTACTATTAGGAATGGTTAGTAAAGGGTTCGAAAACTGGATATTAATGGATATGTTATATGAGCGTAAATACCCTCAGAGGTACAGTAGTGTAAAGAGATCTATTAAGAAGAACTACTTTAATAAGCTATATGGTTATATAGAAAAGCTAGATTTAAATTCTTTAGATACATATAAGATAGGAGATAGTTATGAATTATCACAAACTGTATACGCATTAAACTTCCTACTGTATTATTTCGAACAAAAAGAAATATATGAGAATTGTGCTGTAATAAAAAACTTAACAGATAGACTTAAAGATAAAGTTGTATAGTAATTAGATTTTTCTTATATTTAAGTAAATACTAGTTCTCATGTCATATTCAAAGTCGTCCCTATTTAATCCAGAAACTCGAGTGCAACTCGAAGAGATTATTCACCATAGAATACCTCACAGCAATACCCATTGGATACCCTCAACTAAATCACTCTCAGTCAATCTCCCGCACATCGGCAGTATAGATATAGAGGTAGGGCAGGAACCCCTTGTATATGTAAGTTCATTAGTATCTATTAAATATCAAGATGATATCAATGATTGTCTTACGACAGTAAAAAGAGCCGTAGGAGATTGGATAGAAAGGCAGTAAAATCTCGCGGTCAAAAAAAATCTGCGCGTTTGCGCGGCGGGGTAAACCCCTTTTATAAAACTTTTTTTATAAAACAGTTGCCTTTCACAATTTTTTTTATTATCTTCGATATTATAATTTAATTTATTAATTATTAATTATTTTTATTATTATTACTAATATTAATATTTAATCTTTATAATATAAAAAAATATAAAAATATAAAAATATATAAATATATATAATGTTAGAAGCAGAAACAATCTCCTCAAACTATAAAAAACATTTAAAAATAGTAGACGCTTATATTAAAGGAGAGCGAAAACAAAAGGTTATAGATTTAATCGAAAAACTTGGTGAGGAGTACATAATGGCTCCTGCAAGTTCTAAATCCTGGCATCATAATGCGTTTCCAGGAGGTTATATTGATCATGTTAACAGAGTGGTAGAGTATGCTGTAAAACAAATGAGACTCTATGAGGAGATGGGCGGTCTTATAGATTTTACAGTAGAGGAATTGGTGTTTGCTGCTCTGTTTCATGATCTTGGTAAAATAGGAGATGGCGATAAATCAAACTACTTACCTCAAACAGATAAATGGAGGAGAGATAAGCTTAAAGAAATGTATTCTTTTAACCCGGAACTTGAATTTATGCTTATCCCCGACCGCTCTCTTTTCATTCTTCAGAAGTTTGGTATAAAAATATCAAAGAAAGAGTGGTTTGGAATCAGACTACACGATGGAGTATTTGATAAAGCTAATGAAGCATATTTTTTCAGTCATCAAGATTCTTCTAGAATGAAAACTAATATAGTGTATATTCTTCATACAGCAGACTTCTTAGCTTCAAAACAAGAATATGATAATTGGAAAGCACAAGGAAATACTGCTAAACCAAAGGTAGTTAAAACACAAACTTCAAACAACAAAACAGTTAATTCCTCAGAAGGATTAGCTAATATGTTAAAAAATATTTAAAATGGAAATAGCAATTATATCATTATCAATTTTATTACTGCTTTCTATTTTTTTAATTAGAAATTTATTAATTAAGGTTGAAAAGTACGAAGACGCAGTTACCAGCCAAACTAAATACCTTCAAAATATCTCTAACGCTATAGGGGAGGGTAAAAAGCACCTGCAAAGTCTCGACAATAGGGGAATTTTTCAATCTGACGATGAGGTAGGACACTTCTTCGAACAGATGAAAAAAGTACAGCAAGAGTTAGACGACTATATGCTGCCCGAAAACTATGGCAAGACAACGTAAAGCAAAAAGCAAAAATTATTTTACAGCAGAAACAGAAAAGTATATTGTATTATACAATAATACACTTGATACTGACGTAAAAAATGAAATATTCCGAGAACATATCTACTACCCTTTTTATAAACTAGTAGAAAATATCATCCATACATTTAAATTCTACTATACTGATGTTAACGAGATAGAAGACTTAAAACTACACCTTTTATCTATTTTAGTAGACGAAAAAATTTCTAAGTTTGATCCTACTAATGGTGCTAAAGCATATTCTTATTTCGGCACTATAGTAAAGAGGTGGTTAATTAATTATAATAATCAGAACTATAAAAGAATAAAACAGATAGGTTCATTTAACGATATGGAAGACTATTATATCGACATAAAAGACCCTGTTGTAAGTAATGGAATTACACTTAGTTCTTTTATCGATAATTGGGTTGAAGAAATGTATTTAGTACTTAATGATAAGTTTAGTAAAGAGTCTGAAAAGAAAATTGCTGACGCAGTTTTAACAGTATTCAAAGAGAGAAATAGTATAGAAATTTTTAAGAAAAAAGCTCTTTACATTTACATTAGAGAAATGACTGATTGCGATACCCCACATCTTACTAAGGTAATATCTAGACTTAAAAAAGATTTTTATAAAAAACTACAAGTATTACACGATAAAGGTTTACTCGTTACAAAAAAAGTTTAAAACTATTTATTATTAAAAGAATGGGATTAGATAAAACTATTTTTAAAGATAAAACTTTATCGGACTTATTTAGTGAAATATACGATAACAGTAAAGAAACTAAAAGTCAAGTAAAAGGACTTATAGGAGAACTTAAACCTTTAATCGAGAATATAGGAGATGCTACACTGATAGTACCGATGATTAAAGAGTATATGGAGATAGGAGTTAAAAACGACGAACACCTAATTAAACTAGCCACAGTCATACAGAGAATAGAAGCAGTTCAAGCAAAAGGAGGCGATGTTGAATTTGATTTCTCTGAATTACAAGACTTGTTAGATGAACAGGAAGAGCTTAATAAAGAGATAGAACCGAAAGAAGAAGATGAATCAAAGCTTTAATCTTAAGCATGCTAGTAATAATTCTGAAGGGAAAAGTAATTTAAGAGAAAGTAACTTACTTACACCCGTAAGAGTTTTAGAGGTCATTGAGGATGGTATTCCCGATAATCAGGGTGCTATTATCTTTCAAGCAATAGATTCTATTAATATTGAACCTACAGAATCTCCTTTAGCTTACCCTTTAAATCCAAATATCAAAACCATACCTCTTAAAAATGAAATAGTCTTACTGATAAGCGCACCTTCGGAAGAATCTCAATTTTCCTTTAGTACTTCAAAACTCTACTATACAACTATAGTTAACATTTGGAACACACCTCATGCTAACCCACTCCCTAATCAGCAACAAAACAGCGGAAAAGCAGATTTAGGTAAAGATTTTTTAGAACTTAATAATGTAAATCCTTTAAAACCATTTGCTGGTGATATGCTTATTGAAGGTAGACAAGGACAATCTATTAGAATGACAGGGGCGTCGAAAAATTATCCATATGTAGATGATTCGAATAAAAATGAACCCCTTCTTATTATTTCAAATGGACAGAAAGAAGTAGACTCTGGAGGAGATAGAATAGTAGAAGAAGTAAATGAAGATCCTACTTCCTTGTTTTTGACTTCTAATCATAAAATAAATTTAAAAAACTACTTTTCAACCTTTAACTCCTTACTCGAATCAGATAAACCTACCAATCAGGAACAGTTTAAAGGGAGTCAGTTTTTAGTAAACAGTGATAGAATAGTACTTAATAGTAAAAAAGACAGCTTACTCTTTACTTCAAATAATACTTTAAATTTAGGAGCTAATAAAGTAGGTATCGACGCAGAAGAATACATAACCCTTGATTCGAAAAAAATTTTTCTAGGCGAGCTAGCACTAAAAAAACAATCACCTGAACCAGTTCTTTTAGGGAATCAAACTGAAAGCTTTCTAAAAGATATTCTTGATATTTTACAGCGTATGGCTCAAGCTATGTCTTCAGCAGTAGGAGCTGCTCCTGTAGTCAGTCTTAATCAAGCTGGACCTGCTATAATACCTATAATAAGACAACTTAACACACTAATTAACCCAACCGGTGATTCTAGCCTTAAATCTAATAAAGTTTTTGTAGACCCCGGTAATAAGAGATAATGGCAATACCAGTAAGATTTAAAAGTAAGTTAGCTAAATTTGCAGCCGAACGATTAGGGAATATTGAAGGTGAACTTCAAGCTAGAGTATTAAAAGAAGTTAATAAGAGAATCGAGGAACTTATACGCTCCTGCCCTTCCCCTGAAAGATTAGCGAAAATTGCTGAAGCTGCAAATAATATCAAAAGCGCAGTAAGTTTATTTCAAAATGGTATTAATCAGATAAACGGAATAGCATCAGGTTTAAAACCCCCTATAGATGCAGCTGAAATAATAGTAAATTTATTCAAAGCTAATCCTGTTCCTACTGCTATTGGTACTCCCCCTGGACCTGCTGGAGGACTTATTCTCGCAACGCCTATTGGAGTATTAAATACTCAAAGTGATATTTTAGATTTTACTAAAACCATTATAGAAGTACTAGATACTGAAGTTTCAAATTTTAAAATTATATCTACCGGAGCTTCTCAATCAATAAATTCAGTAATAGAAAAAATAGATACCTTAACAAACCTTATTTCTCAATGTGCTGAAGGACAGAGTAAAGCCGATTTGGAAAAAACTACTAAATTAATTCAAGGTAACTTAGATGAAGATACCGCTAGAGGTGAAGAATTTATTGCTAATAATGGTAATATTTATATACTATATATTGAAAACGAAAAAACCTTTGAACCCGGATTACCTAATAGAAGGAGAGCTTATGCTTTGACACAACGAGGTAACAGAAGTTTAGAAACTAAATTTTCATATAGTTCCTCTACTGAAGTACTTAAACAGGAATTAAAATTTGAAATTAATAAACAACTTTCTTAAGTTAACTATTTATATATATGAAGCTTGATCAATTACGTAAAATAATAAGAGAAGAAGTAAAATCTGCAATTAAAGAAGAGTTACAGGATATGCTTAACGAAGCTGTTAGAGTTGCTAGTCAACCTACTAACAAGCCAGAAGAGAAATTAAATCAATACAAACCCGTTACACAAGATAAAGTAGATCAAAAATGGTCAGTAGGTAAAATTAACCCAGGAACTGTACCGTTGAGCGAAATGTTAAATCAAACAGCTGCTAACACTTCCACCTCTGAGTTAAGTCAGATTATGGGGTATTCATCTCCATCAGCACCTAAGATGTCTACCACTGTAGCTAACCAACTACAATCTACCGGTAATATGCCTGGAATAGACTTATCCTCTATTCCCGGAATAAATAATGCTTCTAAGATTTTAAAAGCTTCCTACGAAAAAGATAAAAATAAAAATGGCATTTGAAGTAAAAAAAATAAATCCATTAGATTTACAGCCTAGAAAAGCAATAGGAATTAAACTACCATTTTCGGGTAATGCTGTATTTAATTCTACGTTTACTTCAAAAGAAGCTGTAAAGACAAATTTAATTAATTTTTTACTTACAGGTAAAGGAGAAAGGGTATTTAATCCAGAATTTGGGTCAGGTTTAAGAGAATTATTATTTGAAAATATAAATGAAGATAGTATTAATACAATAAAGCTAGTTATTGAAGAAGGTTTAGATTTATTTTTTCCAAACCTTATTCTCAACGAATTTAATCTCAACTCTAACCCCGACTCAAACTCAGTTAATCTTTACCTTAATTACTCTATTGATAGTACAAATATTGATGATGAGGTTGTAATTAATATCGCACAATAATGGCAGAAAAAAGAGATATAAAATATGTAAATAGAGATTTCAATGATTTTAGAGAATCATTAATTGAGTATGCTCGAAACTATTTTCCTGATACATTTAACGACTTTACTGCTCCTTCTCCCGGGTTAATGTTTATAGAGATGGCAGCCTATATAGGTGATGTTTTATCATTCTATCAAGATACTCAAATTCAGGAAACCTTCTTACAACACGCTAACAATCCAGGAAATATATATGATCTAGCGTATATGATGGGGTATAGACCTAAAGTTACAACTGCATCTGAAGTTGAAATCGAAATATCTCAAACAGTACTTAATGACGGAAATGATCAGCCGGATTTTAATTCTGCTGCAGTAATACCAGAAAACCTTATACTAACTTCTAACTCTACAGGAAATGCAGCGTTTTTAGTTGATCAAAAAATTGATTTTACTTTTTCTAGTTCATTAGATCCAACAGACATAACTATTGAAGAAATATCAGGTAATACTCCAACAAGATATACTTTGAAAAAGAAAGCCAAAGCATTTTCAGGAGAGATTGTCACTACTACATTTACTCCAAATTCTAGTGAAAGATTTCAAACTTTTACAATAGATGATAACAATATTATAGGTATTTTAGATGTATATGATACAAACGACGTTTCTAATACATGGCTAGAAGTACCATTTTTAGGACAAGAAACAGTATTTGAAGATGAAACTAATACTGGAGCTGATAAAGGAGAAGTTCCTTATTTATTAAAACTTACTAAAACTCAACGTAGATTTACTACTAGGTTTAATTCAAACGGAAACCTTATTCTACAGTTTGGTGCAGGTTCAGTAGGAGTTGATGATAGCTCTATTACTCCCTCTCCTAGAAATGTAGGCCTGGGTAAAGATCCTATTACTAAAAGGATTTCGTACGCTTATGATCCTTCCAACTTTTTATTTACTTCTACCTACGGAATAATTCCTAACACTCAGGTAACAGTAAGATACTTAAAAGGAGGAGGGGTAGAGTCTAACGTTCCTGCTAATACTATTACTAGTGCAACTTTACCGGCTGGTACAGTAAATGGAAATAACTTATCCTTTACTAATCCAAAACCAGCTTCCGGCGGTAAAGATGGAGATACTATAGAAGAAGTACGACAAAATGCTTTTAGATCATTTAATGAACAATCAAGAGCTGTCACTTTACAGGACTATACTATAAGATCATTATCACTTCCTTCTAAATTTGGTACTGTAGGAAAGGTTTTTGTCACACAAGATACCAGAAGCAATAGTAATAATATAGATAGTATTATAGATAATAATCCTTTGGCACTATCACTATACGTTTTAGGTTTAGATAATGAAGGAAAATTAAAAACAGCTTCAAATAACTTAAAAGAAAATCTTAAGAAATACTTAGCTGAATATAAAATAATTACCGATTCTATTAATTTTAAAGACGCTTTCATAGTAAATATAGGTATAGATTATGATGTTATATTAAGACCTAATACTGCAGGGAGAGATGTACTGTTACAATGTAGTAACGCTATAAAAGATTTTTTCGATCTTAGTAAAATTGAAATTAATAAACCCATTAATATTTCAGATATTTTTCTTATATTAGATAAAATACCAGGAGTTCAAACAGTACAAAAAGTAAAAATATTTAATAAAACAGGAGGTAACTATTCTAATTTTTCATATGATGTTAAAGGAGCTACAAGAAATAATGTAGTATACCCTTCTTATGATCCATGTATATTTGAAGTAAAATTTCCAGACAACGATATTAAAGGTAGAATTACAACATTATAGTATGGCAATATATAAAATTTTTCCTGACAACGATTCAACAATCTACACCCAACTGGCTTTAGGTAATTCTGGTTTAGATGAGATATTAGAATTAGGCGGTTTTCCTATTAATGATATAGGTCAATCTGCACGTACCTTGATAAAATTTAAAACTTCTGAAATTTCAAATGTAATAGATAATAAAATTAATCCATCTATTACAACAGGTAGCTTCTCCTCTTCTATTAATATTTTTTTAGCCGAAGCTTATGAAGCTCCAACTACGACCGAAGTATATTCCTACCCTCTTTATCAAAGTTATACTAGTGGTATAGGTAAATTCGGGGATAACCCTCTAGATAAGTCTGGTGTTAACTGGGTATATAGAAATGCAAGTGATACTAATAAATGGATTACCGCTGAACAAGGACTATACCCAGCAAACGTTACAGCATCTTATTCTTCAAATTATGTCGGTGGTGGTGCCTGGTACACTGGTTCAAACGGAATTGATCTTGAAAGCTCACAAATATTAACTGAAAACGGAAGCCTGGATCTGGATCTAGATGTTACTAATGCTATAGTAGAGTTCTACTCAGGAAACTTAACTAACAATGGCTTTATATTAAAGCTTGATGATGAAAACGAATTTATTAGCTCTTCAGCTTTCAGATTTAAATATTACGGCGGAGATACAAATACAATCTTTCCTCCTACTCTTACATTTAAATGGGACGACAGTAATTATGATACCGGTTCATTAAGTGTATTGGCTACTGATCAAGTAACAGTAGGAATAAAAAACAATAAAGGTTCATATACAGATGAAGGTAAACAGAGATTTAGATTATTTGCTCGACCAACTTTTCCTGTACGAACATTTTCAACTGAATCAGTATACAATACTAATTTTGCGTTACCAACAGCAAGTAATTGGGCTCTTAGAGATGAATTTTCTGAAGAGTTAATTATACCTTTCGATGATAACTATACTAAAATAAGTTGTGATAGCTCTGGACCTTTTTTCGATGTATATATGGATGGTTTACAACCTGAAAGATTTTATAGAATTCTTATAAAAACTACTTTAGACGGAACAACTACGGTAGTAAACAATAACGATATATTTAAGGTAGTAAGAAATGGCTAGAGAAATAAAAATACAAAAAAAAGTATATAGCCAAGAAAAATTTAAAAAAGTTATTGATACTTCTTTTAAAACTTTCACTCAACCAGAATCTATAGATGAAAACGATACTATAGAAGAGCTTTTCAGACTATACGAACTTCTTTATTCCTCTATACCAGCATCCGGTGATACCGGTTCACATGAATTTTTAATAAAAGAGAGTAGTAAAATATTTAACGGTGAATCAAATTTAAACAATATTCAACCTTTATTAGACGAAATAGCTGAGCTAAGATTTCAACTTTTAAGTGCTAACAAAACTATTGTAGATCTGCAAACAAAAGATGAGTAGGATAAAATACACAATATCAGAAGTAGTTGAGGATCAACTTACAGGAACAGAAATTCTTCAAGATAAGGATTTAAATCTTATAGGTTCATTTAATATAAACTCTACTTTTGATAAAAATAGAAATTTTATAGAGTTTTATAGCTTTGACTCTGAAGGTAATATTCTATATACTAGTAAAGACTATAAAAATTATACTTTATCTCTTAATAGTGAAACTGATAATGATAGAGGTGCTGCAATAGTAGATATTGACCCGTTAAAAGATATATTAAAATTTAACCTTTCCCCACAGGATCAATTACTACATTACAATTTTTTAGATGACATTTACTCAAACGATTCATCACAAATACAGTTTTATATAGAGGAAATATCTGATGATAGGACTGAACTTAAACTCTCTACCCTCGAACTTAAAAACTCTATTTTAAAAGAATCAACTGAAAAAATAAAAAAGTATTTAAAGGATAGTTCATTTTTCGATACTTTAAGATTAAACTTTGGTGATAACGATTTAATTATTTTTACTAATATTGATACGTTATCCGAAAATGAAGACCTATCTGTAGTTATAAAACTATATGAACCTCTACCACTAAAATACAGCATAAAAAGCACTTTAGGAATAAACTCAGTAGTATCAATATCTAAAACATTTCAAGTTGAAACTGAAATAGTAGATGATGAAACTTTTACAACACCGCTAAAAGGTCCAAATTTCAATGTCGAACTTGAAGATAACTCATCTTTACCTTCTGAGTATTTTAATATAAATGATCTTTTTGGATATAGCGTAACAGGTAGCAATAGTCAAATTTTTTCCCTCTTTAATGAAAAGGGTATAGAGTTAAGCATTGATTACAGCTCTTTTAATTATTTTGTAAAGTTTGGATCTGCAGAAGAAAGAGTAAGAAATTTTAAATACAAATTAGATTTAATTCAATCTTCTGAAAGAGAGTTAGCTCTATTAAACAATAATGTTGGTGAGAAATTAGGAATTTCAGGAAGTAGAGCTTCACTAGAAGGTACTATTTCGAATATACTTAATAATTTTGATCATTATGATAGATTTCTATATTACGAAAGCGGTTCTTATTCTTGGCCTAAATCTAACGATACTAAACCCTACCTTAATTTAACTAGCTCTGCTGCTACTACTTTTTTTGATAACTTAATTTTATCAGCTTCTAATTATGATTTATCTAATGAGAATAAATTAGAAAATACTATACCTTCTTTTCTTAGAGAAGATCCTGAAAACGAAAAGTATATATTATTTTTAGATATGATAGGTCAGCATTTTGATAATCTATCTATATATACAGATGCAGTTTCAAGTAAGTATAATACTGATCATAGATTAAATAGAGGTATTTCTAAGGATTTAGTTTCTGATGCATTAAAAAGTTTTGGAGTAAAACTCTATAATAATAATAGAGCGTTAGAAAATCTTTTTAGTATTTTTACAGGAGAATTCTATCAAACAGGTAGTGAACAAATCACTAATTTTATTACTGCTAGTAATATACCTACCTCTCAGGATAATTATGAAAAAGAAATTAATAAAAGATTATATCATAACCTACCTCTTTTAATCAAATCCAAAGGAACTGAAAGAGGATTGAAAGCACTTTTGAATAGTTTTGGTATACCTATCTCAGGTAGTAACAAACTTGATATTATACTTAGAGGCGGTACTTCTACTTATCCTTCTGAAGGAGCTCTTCCCGACAACGGTCCTTTCTTTTCTCCTGACTTCGAACTTACTTCATCTTTAGATAAAATTAGAATTAATAATACAGGTAGTGTGTACTCTAATATACTTTCCTCTGAAACTAGTATTATTCAACCTACATACAAATACACAGATGATGTAAAAGAAATTGAAATTGGGTTTTCTCCTCAAAATAGCGTAAATGATTTTATAAAGTCTGCAAGTTATGCTGAATTATCTTCTAGCGGTACTCCTTTTAATATAGACGACTATATAGGAGACCCTGGTAATGAGTTTTCAAGCTCTTACAGCGGACTACAAAGTAAAGTTGAAACCTATGTAGGGGATATAGTTGATTATGATTATAAAGATTTTATCAGGCTAATTAAGTTTTATAATAATACTCTTTTTAAAATGATTAAAGATTTCTCTCCTGCTAGAGATTCTATTTCAACCGGTATAATCTTTAAGCCTCATATTTTAGAAAGAAACAAGATAAAAAGAACTAAATTAAATACTAAACAGTTTTTTAACCCTTCTAATATAAACAGCTATCAAATAGGAAACTTAGAACATACAGGGTCTATAAATATAAACAGTACTTCCGGTAGCCATGGAGGAGTCTATCATTCGGCGAGTGTAAACTATATTACCTCTCATAGTATAGGAGTTCAAACTAAAGATGGAGTTGTTAGTAAACAAATAAACGAACAGCCTAAATTTAACGGTGAACTTAGTGGCAGTATTTTTACCGCTACTACCCAAACTAGCGTATTTGATAATCCTTGGAGGATTTCTTCACCTACTGATATTTCTTATAAAATAAACTTTGAAAGCTTGACAACAGTAAGTGACGATGACGAAATCACTCTCTTGTTATCTTTAGAAGCAAACTCCTCTGCAGCAGCATGTAGTGCAACTATACAAGAAGGTACGTTTAGATACTCTGGAACACTTGGAATAGGCACCAGAGGTACTTTTGGCGGCGGTTTAGCAGGTGCACCATCTGGTGACTTAGGATATTTTAAGGTTTTAGGACCTGCAGGACACCCTAATGTAGGTGAAGTATTAAATATAGATGATGATGGAGATGTAAATAATATATATCTTTGTGCAGCAACAGATACACCAACTCCTACACCAACGGCAACACCAACTCCCACTCCTTCAGTAACTATACAAACATTTAATTATAGATTTACCAATAGTGATTCTTATCGAGCAATGTTCAGATATACTACCTCTGCAGGTACTATTGCCTACGCAACCGTATACCAAAATGTTCCTACAACAGTATGTGCAAGAAGTAACCCTGCACCTACTCTCTGGCAAGGATTTGCTAGTAAAACAACAATAACCCAACTATCATCTTGTTAAAATGAATTTACAAGAATTTAGACTTACCGACCCTGTAACTGATGGAGCTAGTTTCTTCCTTTCTTCAAGTAATGAAGTTACACACATTAACATGTCTTTTCAAGGCTGCTCAGATAAAAATCTATCGGACATCATAGCTAATTCAGATAACATAGTTTTTGATTTTTCACCTCCTGTTACATTTAATGTATTAAGTTCTGAAATAATTGGCAATACTCATTACCACCTTACTTTAAATCAGCCTTATAATACTTTAAATACTAGTTCATTAAATGAAAATTCAACATGTTATGGAGTTACTTTAGCAGCTTCTGAAACAGAGAATATTTTTGATAATTCTGATTTTGACCCTCTACAAAATAATACCGATACTAGTAGAGTATCAAAATATATTTTTCAAGTTGATAAGCCAAAAGAAAATCTAGCTGCTGCTAATATAGAACTTATAAATGCAAAATCTGCGAGTTTAGCTGAAACTCCTGATTCAAATTATACTTCTAAAGGATTTACAACATCTAGATACGACGGAAGTAAAAACGTGGGTGGCTTGATAGTAATTGATGATCCTGCTCTTCAGTTCAGAAGCTTTGAAGCTTCCGTTTTTATATCTTCAAGTACAAATACGGAGATAATTAGTGGGACGGTTGATCCTATAAAAAAACAAGAATTATTTTTTACCCCTAAAGTTTTTAAGGGTGTAAGATATTCTGATACTTTCCATTTATTTCAAAACAGTACACAAGCATTTCCTGCCACTGGTATGCCGGTGTATGAAGATAACGGTAGGAATTTTGTAAGAATAATTAATAAAAGAGTCTATGTTGAAGAAATAGGTAAAATTTTTAATACAAATAATTTCGGTATAGTAGAATTAGATGATGAATTTAACGAGAACATAGTACAAGGGTCTACTGTGTCCTGTATTGACTTTTTTAACAGCTCTAATATTTATATAGCTGAATTTGAGTATTCTTCATCTGCTTCAGATACTGATACAATTTCTTTAGGAAGGAGAGAAGGTGTTGTAGTAACAGTACACAATACTTCCGGAGAATTAGGCTACAGAGTTTTACAAGGTGTAGGTAATTTAGAAATAAATACTGAAAACGATGGTGTTTGTAGCGATCCTAATGCTTCATTTTACGGCGGTACTGCTGGCGGCGGCGGTGGAGGTGGTTACGGTTCACCATAAGATTAAAGATGATAAAGTACGGTTCTATAATTTATGATAAAAAAATATTCTTTCCAAACAACGAAAGAATAGAAAAGTGGTATAATTCGGTAAAAGATATATTTGAATCTACTAATTTAAATTTTTATTTATGTGGTGCTTCACTGCAAAATATAATGTATGGTACTAATATTAAAACTAAAGATGTAGATGTAGTAGTCACCGGAGAAAATTTAGATAACTACTTATTAAAAAATACTCTTAATATAGCTATGAACGAAGGAAAAAAATTAAATATTTTTGTAGATATATTTTTTAGAGAAAAACTTTTTTCGTATATTAAAGAATACGAACCTGTATATAAAATAAGAACCTGGGAAAATGCTGTAGATATGAAAGATAATACACCGGTCTATAATTACAGTAAAAAGGATTTCTCGGTTGAAACCATTATTGATGGATTATATAAAATTACGTATTTATCACAACCAGATTTTTATACATACGGTAAA
>CENS01049373.1_pt1 | contig 17546 bp, 15 predicted proteins | sample 530201 | NCBI WGS metagenome assembly CENS01 (sample SAMEA2619747, study PRJEB7988) | marine metagenome | biome: marine biome (ENVO:00000447); feature: surface water layer (ENVO:00002042); material: "saline water (ENVO:00002010), including plankton (ENVO:xxxxxxxx)" | depth 5 m | reverse complement strand
TAAACAAGTATCTAAACAGCCCAAAAAGATTGCAGCAAAAACGAAAAAATATAGATCTTATTCATAGGTACGAAGCTAATGTTTCTGCACACACTAAAACCTGAAGAGAGAAGAATACTCCGTGAAGTTGTAAAGAGGGTACACCTAAAGTATCATCCTGAACAATTTTGCACTGATAGAGAAGCAGATAAATTAATATCTGTTATAGGTCCTGAGACAGTTGACTCTTTGTTGAGAGTTGGAGTTAATACTAAAATTGATACAATTTAAATACAAACCTGATGGCGAAGTCTTAAAGGCTTTTATGAAAGACAATACATTTTTTCGTGGCATCAGAGGTCCAGTTGGTAGTGGCAAGTCAGTTGCTTGTAGTATAGAAATTTTTAGAAGAGCCTTAATGCAAGAACCTGATAAGTCAGGTAAGAGAAAAAGCAGATGGGCAATCATAAGAAACACCAACCCACAACTAAGAACTACAACTATAAAGACTTGGCTAGATTGGTTTCCTGAAGAAGATTGGGGAAAGTTTGCTTGGTCTGTGCCATACACTCATAACATAGCAGCAGGTGATCTTGAGATGGAAGTTATTTTTCTTGCACTTGATAGACCTGAAGATGTTAAAAAATTATTATCATTAGAACTTACTGGGGTATGGGTCAACGAAGCTAGGGAAATACCTAAGTCTATTATTGATGCTTGCACCATGAGAGTTGGCAGATATCCTAGTGTCAAAGATGGTGGTGCTACATGGTCAGGTGTTATCTGTGATACTAATAGTCCTGAAGAAGATCATTGGTGGTCTATTATGTCAGGTGAAGTGCCAGTTCCAGACCATATAACTTTGGAAGAAAGTCGTATGTTAATCAAGCCTGATAACTGGCAGTTCTTTACACAACCTAGTGGAATGAAAGAAGAAAAAGATGAAGATGGTACTGTTATAAATTATGTGCCAAATGAAAAAGCAGAAAATACAAAAAATATTTTAGAGTCATATTATCCTAACTTGGTACAAGGTAAAACAAAGTCTTGGATAGATGTCTATGTAATGAATAGGCTTGGCAGTATCCAAGATGGTAAGCCAGTTTACAATATGTTTGTGGCTGAAACTCATGTAGCCAAAGAAGAAATACCAGTTGCAGATGGTGTGCCATTGTATATTGGATTAGACTTTGGTCTTACACCTGCTGCTGTTTTTGGTCAAAAGGTTCGTGGTAGATGGAATATATTACAAGAGATTGTAGCTTTTGATATGGGAGTTGTTAGGTTTGCAGAGTTGCTTCGTGCTGAAATAGCAACACGATATGCCAACTGTGAAGTGCATATATACGGAGATCCTGCAGGTGACTTTAGATCTCAGACAGATGAATCAACACCTTTTCAGATATTAAGAGGTGCAGGATTGACTGCTAGACCTACGCAAAGTAATGATGTTGCGTTACGAATTGAGTCTGTATCGTCTGTATTAAATCGTATGGTTGATGGCTTATCAGGAATTTTAATTGACTTTAGGTGCAAAGAATTGGTAAAAGGATTTGAGGGGGGTTATCAATATCGTAGACTTCAGGTTTCAGGAGAGCGATATGAAGATAAACCTCTTAAAGATAGATACTCACATATCCATGATGCTTTGCAGTATTTAATGTTAGGTTCAGGTGAGGGAAGGCAGGTACTAGGCATGAATAAAAAGATTGAAACTTTTAATGCTAGAGTAGAGTATGATGTCTTTAATCGCAGACCTAGACAGAAAAGACGAGTAGGCTTATGGTCAAGAATGTAAGGAGATTACTATGTGTTTAGGTGGCAGCAGACCTTCAACTCCTCCCCCAACAGTTGAAGAAAAAGAAGAAAAAATGGAAAGAGAAGCTCAAAAAGAAATTGAGACTGAAAAAAGAAAAGAGGCAAGAGAAGAAGTGCTTGAAGAAAATATTACTGCAAAAAGAAGAGGTAGTGGTAGAAGATCATTGCTACGAGGTTCAGGTGGTGGCATAGGTTTCTATAACGAATATGATAACTAATGCACGAAAAGACTGTAGAAAATTTACTTCAAAACTTTGAGAGAGCTAAATCTCATAGGCTACATTTTGAAGATATTTATGATGAAATCTATGATTTCTGTTTGCCACAACGTCAAGGATTTAAAACTATAACGATTGGCGAAAGAAGAGATGACAGAATATTTGATGAAACAGCAGTCGTAGGAATACAAGAATTTGCATCAAGACTACAGTCAGGATTGACACCAAACTTTGCAAGATGGGCAGATTTTGTTACAGGGCAAGAAGTTCCTGAAGCAGAAAGAGATGATGTAAATAATGCACTTGATACTGTAACAGATTACGTATTTGAGATATTACAAACATCAAACTTTGCACAAGAGATACATGAGTGTTTTATAGACTTGGCACTTGGTACTGCTGTACTTTGTGTTATGGAAGGTGATGCAGTTAATCCAATAAGATTCCAATCAATACCTTTGCCTCATGTGGTTTTAGATACTGGACCTGATGGCAAAGTAGATCATGTATACAGAGAAAGAAGTATTAAGAATGAAGATATACCAGTAGCATATCCAAATGCAGTTCTTACACCACAAATGTTAGAAAGAATTACAAGAGATCCTGAAGGTAAGTGTAAAATATTAGAAGTATCTTGTAAGCTTTATGATGACCCTAACGAAGAGAAGTATGGCTTTTATATTATAGATATAACAGATAAAGAAATGCTTATGTCTGAAATATACAAAGGCATAGGGTCAAATCCTTTTATTGCATTTAGATGGAGCAAAGCTAGTGGTGAAATATATGGCAGAGGTCCTGCATTAAATGCTCTTAGTGCAATTAAAACTTGTAATCTGACAATAGAAATGATTCTTGAAAATGCACAGATGGCTATATCAGGTATCTATCAGATTGATGATGATGGTGTTATAAATGTTGACACAATAAACTTAGTCCCCGGCACAGTCATTCCAAAAGCACCAAACTCACAAGGATTGCAACCAATAAGAGCAGCAGGTTCTTTTGATGTTGCTAATTTAATTTTAAATGATATGAGGAATAATATAAAGAGAGCCTTGTATAATGATATGTTAGGTGATCCTAATAAGACACCTGCATCAGCTACAGAGGTTGCAGAACGTATGGCTGATTTATCAAGAAAGATAGGATCAGCATTTGGTAGACTGCAATCTGAGATGGTGCAGCCATTATTACAAAGAGTTGTCTACATATTACAGAAGCAGGGTCGAATTGAAATACCGACAGTCAATGGTAGAGAAGTAAAAATTAGGAGTGTGTCTCCCCTTGCACAAGCTCAAAGCAATCAAGATATTGTTTCTCTTAATCGTTTTCTACAAACTGTCGCTAGTTCATTCGGTCCTGAGATATTGAATATATTAATTTCATCTGAAGAAACTGCATTATTTTTAGCAAAAAAATTTGGTGTGCCTGACAATTTAATTAGAGATGCAGACGAAAGACAACAATTAGTGCAGATGGCACAGCAAGTACAGCAAATGCAACAACAAGGAGAACTACCTAATGCCGCAACACTTGGGGGTTGACGGATATCCTAGACCCAAAAATCAAGACGAACAAATTTCCAAAGTCATAGAATCTGTATTTAGAACTCCAAATGGAATGGAAATGATGCAGTATTTAAAATCAATTACTACTGATGCAGTAAGTGGTCCTAATATATCTGATGCTGAGTTAAGACATTTGGAAGGGCAACGATACTTGGTGGCATTAATAGTGAAAAGAATTCAACATGCAAAGAGGATAAGTAAATGAGTGAAGAACAAGCAACTCCAATAGAATCAACAGAATCGGCTACAGACACCCCAACAGAAGCTAGTGTGCCTCCCACATCTACTGAGTCTGTAGCTGAGCCAACACGACCTGAAGGTTTACCTGAAAAATTTAAGACTTGGGATGATATGGTTAAATCCTACTCTGAGCTTGAATCATGGAAAGGTAAAAAGGAAGAAGATATAAAAGCAACTGTATTACAAGAGTTAGAAACAGAAGCTTATGCTAATAGACCTGCATCTTCAGGTGACTATCAAATACCTGAAATATTAGATGAAGCAGAAGCAGCTACCAATCCTTTACTAAAATGGTGGGCAGATTATTCATGGGAAAATGGATTGTCACAAGATGAGTTTAATGAAGGCATTGCAAAATGGGCAGAGCATAATGGTGTTAATCAACCTGACCTTGAACAAGTCAAAAAGGATCTTGGTGATAATGCAAATGCAAGAGTAGAAGCTGCACAGTTATTTGTTAACAAATTTTTTCCAGAAAATCTAAGGGATGCAGTTGCAGAACTTGGCACAACTGCCGAAGGTATAAAAGCATTAGAGCTTATACAAAGATCTATGCAACAGTCTACACCTAATAGCCAAGCGACTGCACCTGCAAAACAAACTATTGAAGATCTAATGGCAAAGATGCGAGATCCAAGATACTATGATCCTGCTAGAAGAGATAGGGCATTTGTTCAAGAAGTGACAGATGGCTTTAAGACACTTTAGTGGAGAGGGTATCTATGATGGATACCCTATAGTTAAAGCTAGTAGTAAGCATATAAACTACCTTCAAAATAATCTTAGAGATGCAGATGTACGTGAATGTATAATACATGGTGCTACACCTTTTCGTGCATTGATGTCTAGTATTCGTGAGCCTAATGGTGAAAGTTATACAGTAATGGTAGATGGAAATCCTGCATTTATCTTTGGTTGTAATCCAATATTAGATAATATGATTGGTAAGATATGGGCATTGGGTACATATGATATACATAAAATACAAAGAAAGTTTCTTAAATGGTGCAAACCAGTAGTAGATTATTACCAAGATCAGTACTATCAGCTAGAAAATATAGTTCCTGCTGATCATAATCAGACCTTACAATGGTTGGATTATATAGGTTTTGATATTATTGAAAGTCCTATTATGCTCAATGGTTATGCTGTTTTACGATTTGTACGTTGCAAAGGTAAAAAAATTTTGGTAAATAGAGAATATAGCCCAGTTTGTAGCTGATAGCCCTAACGGATAACTAGATGAAGCTAACAATGGATAACTAGTAAAATGTAACATTAACTTTCAAGTGGAGAACTGAAATGGCTAATACAATAGATCAAGCCTTTATTACCCAGTTCGAAACAGAAGTTCATTTAGCTTATCAAAGAATGGGTAGTAAATTAAGAAATACTGTCCGTACTGTGAGCAATGTGAGTGGAAGTACAGCAAGATTCCAGAAGATTGGTACTGGATCAGCAAGTACAAAGTCTCGAAACGGACAAGTAACACCAATGGAATTAACACACACCACAGTAGATGTCACAATGTCTGATTTCTATGCTGCTGAGTTTATCGACAAGTTAGACGAATTAAAGACTAACATTGACGAGAGACAAGCAGTTGCGACTTCAGCCGCTGCTGCACTTGGTAGAAAAACTGATGAGTTGCTTTACACAGCAATGGATTCAGGTGCTAATTCAAGTCAATTACATGACACTAGTTCTGCTGTAGAAAAGGCAGATATACTTAGTGCATTTGAAACTTTTGGTACAAATAACATACCTGAAGATGGTGGCAGATATATTGCAATGCACCCAAAAGGATATGCTGACTTATTTTTAATTACTGAGTTTGCATCATCTGATTTTGTTGGTGAGCAAAATTTACCATATGCAGGTGGCATGAGTATGAAAGAGTTCTTAGGATTTAAGGTCTTTTCAACTTCTGCTATCACAGCAGGTAAGAATATGGTGTATCACACAAGTGCAGTTGGTTTAGGAATTGGTGCTGATGTAAGTACTGAACTAAATTATGTGCCTGAGAAAGTGTCACATTTAGCAACCTCAATGATGTCTATGGGTGCTGTTGTTATTGATAACAATGGTGTCTATGAACTTCTTGATAACAACTAAGGGAGGTTTTAATGGCTTTTAGTGCAAGTGGTTTGACCAAAATGGCAGGTGGTGGAGGTCATAGTTTATGGTACTATGATTCTACAGATGCAATGACTGCCGTAAGAGTATCAGGTTATTTTAATGATGCTGCAAATATGCTCAATGTTGGTGATGCAATATTCGTTTTGGATAGTGATGCACCTACATTAAGTGTTGCTCTAGTTTTATCAAATACTGGATCAGTAGTTGATATTTCAGATGGAACAGCAATTACTGTAACCGACACAGACTAGGAGTAGGGGGAGCAATCCCCCTATCTTTATATGGCAAGTACAGTAGCAAACACAGCAATAGATATAGCATCAAGAGCATTAGTTCTTATTGGTGCAGAGCCTATTACTTCATTTGACTCTTCTAGTACAGAAGCTTTAGTGGCAACAAATATGTATGAAGATACAGTTAGAGCCATGCTTTCTACAGCAAGATGGCGATTTGCTACAGAACAAGCTGTACTTAATCAATTATCTGATGCACCTACTGGTAGATTTGATATAGCACATCAACTTCCTAGTGATTTATTAGTTCTCCATGCAGTGACTATTAATGATAGGCTGATTGAGTTTACAGTATATGGAGATAAAGTATTTAGTGATGCAACAAGTACAGATACTTTAATTGCAGATTATACATTTAGAGCAGATGAAGTTGACTTTCCATCATACTTTTCTTTAGCATTGCAATATTCTTTAGCATCAATATTTGCTACATCAATAGCAAGAGATGATAGGCTTATGCAGTTAATGGAAACAAAGGCTAATCAGTTGATGGCAAAAGCAAGAAACATTGATGCTCAACAACAGACCACAAGAAAATTATCTACATCAAGATTCATTACAACTAGGAGAAGTTAAGTGGCTAGAGTAAGAGTGCCATTAAATAACTTTCAGTTTGGTGAAGTTAGTCCATCACTTACATCTCGAACAGATACAAAAGTGTATACAAATGCAGCAGAGCAAGTAAGAAACTTTTTTATAAGATCAGAAGGTGGATTAAAAAAAAGAACTGGTACAAAAAGAATACATAACTTTGGTACATCACCTAGCTACACAGACATAGCAAATCTTAGGCAGACTGTAAGAATAGAACCTTTTATATTTTCAGATGATGAAAAATATATAATAGCATTTAGCAATACAAGGATTGAGATATTTCAAATAAGTCCTACTACTGGTGCAGTGTCATCTATACAGTCTATTACTAGTCAATCATGGTTAGTTAATACAACATCAGCATCATACCTTGAAGAGATTACATTTGCACAGCAAGGTGATCTAATGTTTATTTGTCACAATACATTTCCTACAAAAATATTAGAACGTACTGGACTTACAACATTTTCTGTATCATCATTTGCTTTTGATGAATCGAGAGATGGTAATGAAATCTTTCAACCATATTTTAGTTTTCAAGCATTAGGCACAACAATAACTCCAAGTGCAACAAGTGGAAATGGTATAACTCTTACTACTAGTTCTGCATATTTTAATACAGATAATCCATCTAAACATATTGGCACAGATATTCTTATAGGAGAAACAAGAGTAAGAATTACTGGTGTGACAAATTCAACAACTGCAACTGGTGATGTAAAAGGAACTATTAGACAAACTTTACCAGTAGATAGTTTGGAAACTATTGATGGGTCATCTACAGTAATTGTAACACAAGCATTGCATGGTTTAGCTACTGGTGCATCTATTGTTATTGATAGATCAGGTGCATTGGGTGGTATAAGTGCTGCTCAAATAAATGGCACAAGAACTATTACAGTTATTGATGAAAACAAATATGAGTTCACTTCAACACATACTGCTACATCAAGTGCAGTAGGTGGTGGTAGTCCTCGTGTTTCTTCGGCAGGTGCAACAACAGAATGGGCAGAACAAAGCTATTCTGCATTGAGAGGATATCCTGCCGCTGTTACATTTCATCAAAACAGACTTTGGTTTGGTGGCACATTAGCACAGCCTGATGGCATATGGGGTAGCAAATCAGGATTGTTTTTTAATTTTGATATAGGTGATGCAGAAGATAATGATGCTTTAGATCTTACTGCAAATGTAGGTGAGATCTTTTCTATAAGGCATTTAGTATCAAACAGAGATTTGCAAATATTTACTAGTGGTGCTGAGTTATTTATTCCTACTGTTCAAGGCAAACCAGTTACACCTGCTAATGCACAGATAAGAAGGCAGACTCCTTTTGGCTCAAGTTTTGTAAAGCCTACAGTATTTGATGGAGCTACATTGTTTATACAGAAAACTGGCAGTGCATTAAGAGAGTTTTTGTTTACAGATGCAGAAGCAGCATATACTTCTGTAGCTGTATCAGGTCTTGCACCACATCTTATATTAGATCCAGTTCAGCAAACATCTATTAAAGGAGCTTTGAATCGAAGTGAATCATATGCTTTTCTTATAAATAATGATGGCACTATAGCTGTCTTTTATTCTGTAAGAGGTGATCAAAAAGCAGGTTGGAGTCTTTGGGATACAGAAGGATTATGGCACAGTATATGTTCAGTTCATGAAAGATTATTTGTAGTTTGTGCTAGAAATGATGGATCAGGCACAACCAAATTGTTTCTTGAAGAGTTTCAAACTGATATGCCAATGGATTTTTGTGACACATTTAGTGGAAGTGCTAGTGTTTTTGGCAGTTTAACATCACATTTTTCTAATAATGCTGTAGTTAAAGCTACAAATGGAAATGATTTTTTAGGTACATTTACAATAAGTGGTGGTCAGATTGATGCAAGTGCTGTAAAAAGTGGCTTGAGTCAGGCATTTATAGGTTACTCATTTTCTCCTACGTTAAAAACTCTGCCTATAGATGCTGCTATTCAAGGTGGTCCTTTAACTGGAGAACCTAGACAAATACCAAAAGTCATATTAGATTTACATTCAACACTTGCTGTTAGTGTGCAAGGACCTAGCACATTATCAACAAGTAGAGACTTAGTAATAAGGAATACAACTGATACTGTAACTGGTGGCTTTATGGAGAGATCTGCTGTAACTGGTAAAGAAGAGTTTAGATTATTAGGATATAGTCGTGATCCTAGAGTTATAGTATCACAGTCTTTTCCTTTAGATTTACAGATTAATGGAATGATAGTAGAGGTAGCATTTTAATGGCAATACAACTAGCATTAGCAGTAGCATCAGCAGGTATTAGTTTTATGGGTAGTATGCAAGCATCAAGGGCTGCAAAAGCAGAGGGTGCTTTAACTGCTCGTAATATTAAAGAACAAGCAAAGATAAGAAGATTACAAGCATTACAAGAGCATAATGATATTATGGCAAATCTACAAACATTCAAAGCACAAAATGCTGCCATAGCAGGAACTACTGGTAGAGATATGGGATCAGATAGATCTTACAAAGCATTATTAAAAAATGCTGAACAAAACACTAAAACACTAGCAGCAAGGTCAAATTACCAGAACTTAGCAGAACAAAGTAAATATTCACAACAAGCATTAATGGCAGTTACTAAAGCTAATAATTTGTCAAAAGCCTATAGATATAAAGCATTTGGATCTTTAATTGGTGGTGCATATAAAGCGAGTACAATGGTATAATGGCAGAATTTATAAAAGCAAAACCTACAACATTTAGAAATAAACCAGTTGGTGTAGTTGCCGCTGATACTGGTGCAGTGCAACTTGGCAATGCAGTTGCAGATTTAGGCAACTCTATGCAAAAAATATTTTGGGAAGAAGCAAGAAAAGATGCCATTAAAAAAGATATTGATACAGCAAAAACATTAGCAGTAGCAAAAGATGGCAAAATACAATTTGAAAAAGCAAACTTTACCCAAGTAGGTACACCATATGCAGAAAAGGTTTTGGCACAAAGATATGGTGATGCTATGGGTCTTTTGTCAAAAGATAAGTTTGCTGAACTACAAGCAAAACATAGATTTGATAAAGATAAGTTTGATGAAGAAGCATCTGGTTTTATTGATGCTCATATAAAAAGTTTTAAAGATAATGGCATGGATCAATACATTCCTGACTTTATTACTAAAGTAACAAATCAAAAAGTTTTACATTCTAACAAAATCTTAAATGATACAATAGCAAGAGATGAAAGAGTAGCTGCACAAAATACATTATTGACTTTAGAAGATGATATTAATTCCATGACTGCATTAATATATTCTAAAGCTAATTTTAGTGAAGATGAAGCAGAAGATACACAAGATATTATAAATCTTGATAATGATATTAAAAATACTATTACTGACGTAGAAAGTAAAATTAATGAATTAGTTGCAGGTGGACATATAAAAGCACCTAAAGCACAAGATCTTTTTGCTGCTCTTAGAAGAAGTCAAGCATTAGGCACAATAAATAATGTCGTAGATAGACTTGGTGAAAATGGTGATGCAATTAAAGCTGTTGAGCAAGTATTTAATTCTAAAAGATTATCTCCACAGTTAATTAATTATGTTGTTCAAGCTACTAGAAATAAAGTAAGTCCAAGTGAATTAAAAAAAGTATTTGAACTCAAAGATGAACTTAATCTTACAAGAACTGATATGGCTGTCCTTGCTAGAGAGATCAGTAATAGATCAGGTGATGCTAGTAAATTAATGAAAGCTATGGAGTTAGATTATAGTGTTGGCTCTATATATAATACAGACTCTATTTTAGAAAATACTAAAGACAATAGAGAAAAATTAAATTTAAGTTTGAATAATGAGTTTGGTAGAGAAATTAATTCAACAAATTTTTTTGATTTAGATGCTGCCACATACAGTGCTGTAGTAAGTAAAGTAATGAGTCGTAATGTAGTGCCAAAATTTGCACATGATTTATTTAAAGCAGATAATTTTTTAAATCTTTCTATGTTTGAAAACAGACCACCTGCTCAAAAAAAGGCAATGGCAGCTAGAGTATTAGATTTATGGAAAAACACAGCATATACATCTACTGGCTCTCCTAGACTGCAAGGTTATGATGATGAGTATTTTAAATTTAGTTTAATTGATGCTGCTGCTTCAGTTAATGGCAATGACATTGTGGGTTTGTTTGATTATTTTTCCAGACCTAATACTACTAAGAATGAGTTAGATAATTCTGTAATGACATCTTTTGCAAAGTTTTATCCTGATTCTAATATAACTACAGTCAATAGTGCATTAGAAGCTATATTAGATGATGCTGATATACCGAGACATTCATGGAGTATTATGAAGCCATATGCAAATAAATTAATGGTATTTAAAAATGCTAAATCAGTTAATGATAAGATTGTAGAGTTTACAAAAGAAAATATGAAAGATGTTTTAGAAGAAACATATAATAATATTTTTATAGAAGATGAAACAGTTTATGATTTCTTTTCAAAAGATACAAGTACAAGAACAAGATTTACTCCTAAACGTAAATATACTGGACCTCTTTATGATAAGTTTGTGGATCATGTAAATCAATATATTCAGGAAACCACTTCAGAATTTGAAGGCTTAGGAGAGGATGTGTTTTTATTACCTGATGTAAGAAACTCACAGTTTGGAGATCAAAGATATACTCTTGTTACAGAGTCAGGTGTTCAGATATTGAATAATGAATCAACACCAATAACTTTTACAACTAGAGAATTTGATAAACAAAATAGTATTAATGTAAAAGAATTAGAAAAAATTATGTTAAATCAAGCATATAAAAAAAGATTAGCTAGTAAAGGAGCTAAATTACCACCATCTGATTTAGGTTTATACAATCCTGATTTAGAAGCAATAAATGTAGAAGATTTTATAGGAACACAAAATAATTCTTTAAATTACAAAACTACATTTAAATCTATTAAAAATTTAGATGCACCAGTTATGATGCCAGAAGAACGTGCTGCTGATATGACATTTAGATCAGAAGATCAAAAACAATTTGAGGCTATGACAAAGTTTGGCACTGGTGCTGATGCACAACGTATACAAACTGGTTTAAAAGATTTTAAAGAATATGTAGATGGTTTAGGAGAAAACTATTTAGAGCGAAAAGTTGGAAATAAAGGTTATGATAATCCATCATGGCAATTATTATCAGAATATAAATTTACAAAAGATAGTGTTAAAGATGTAATACAAGATGTAAAAAACTTTTTTACACCTGACGTTGCTGTAGAAGTACAAGACTCATTAATAGATATTATAAATTATAGCTCAGAAAAAGAAGGTTTTAGAGTTATGCCATATAGGGATGTTAATACATTATCTATTGGTAGAGGATTTAATATAAGAGATCTTACTGAAAGAGATTTTAACTTTATACCAAAAGATTTAGCAACAGAGTTGAAAACATTACAGAAAGATTTAAAATCTAAAAGCTATACATCTGAAGAGTTATTGGCAAAAGAAAGAGAGTTTAAAAGAAATCTATCATCAAAGGGTATAAGGGGGTTGTTGCAACAATCAGCAGATAAAATTTATACTGCAAAAATAAAAGATATATATGATCAATATGTCAGAGAGTTTGATAATTTTGGTACTCTTAGCAGTGAAAGACAAAAGTCGTTGATTGATTTTTCTTATCAATTAGGACACGAAAATGTTAAAAACAAATTTCCATTATATTATGAATCTTTAAGAAATGCCATTAATACGGATGATATAGATATTAGAAACTATCATTTCAGACAAGCAGGTTTTCATCAAGCATATAATATTGCACAGTTTGGAAATACAAAAACTAAAGTACATATGCAAACTGGTTCAAGGGTCAGAGATAGAGTATCGTTGTTAGGTTATCATGTAAGAGATGTTGATTTTATGTTGGAGGATTAATGGTATATAATCCATTTGATGTTAAGTTTGTAGACTATACTCCTAAAGGAGATCAAGACTATACACCTTTACATTTATTATATCCTGATAGTGAAGGTAAGGCAGATCCATCTTTTACAGAAGGATTTGTAGCTAATCTTAAATATCAATGGCTTCCTATAACCAATGCTACCCAAGAATATTTTGCATTTGCATCTGATCCATATGATGAAAACTTTGATTGGAAACAAACAATACAAGATAATAATGATTATTTATTTGCTGATGAACTCTCAAGAGCAAAAAATTCAGAACATTATAATTATATAAAAGATAATTTATTATCTATGCAACAAAACAGAAAGGTGTTTGAAAGGTCAGGTATAGGTGCAACATTAGTTGCAGGTGTAGTTGATCCTTTGAATATAGCTTTTTTTCATCCAGTTTTTAATACTGGTATAAGAGCAGCTTGGGCAGCTAAATCTGCTTTTGGTGTGACAAAAGAAGCAGGTAAAATGGGTTTTCTTTTTGGTATGGGTAGTGAGGCACTAAGATCGCCTTTTGATCCTTTTAATACATATCAAGAATCAGTCACAAATATTGCAGGCAATACAGTTTTTGCAGGCTTGCTTGGTGGTGGTAGTAGAGGCATTGCTAATAAATTTAGTAATATTGTTTCTAAACATAAGAACTTAAAAGATCCAAATCCAAAAACTAATGACGTATTTGCTACAGAAGATGCTATTAACAAAGGTAGTACAGACCCTAATTTTAAGCAACCACTAAGAAGTAGTTTACGAGAACTACCAATAGATAGATATAATTTTATAAATAAATTTTTACCTTCAAGACGTTTACAATTTGGTAAGTATGATGGTGTTGAAGCACCTGAGATTGTCAAAGATTTAGATATGCAAATAGAATATAATGGCAGTGTATCTATGCAAGGTAAGCCTATGCAATCTATTGATATGATGCAACAAAGATATAAAGGTAAAGGACTTCATGTAGAAGCATATCTTGATAATTTATATATGGAAGAAATGTATAAAACAAAAGGTACTGGTAAAGTTGCAGGTATAGATTACGTTACACCAACACAAAAAATGCAAAGTATATTTGGAAAACAGTTAGAAACAAGATATTTTAATGATGCTACACAAGATTACCTAAAAGCTATGCCATCAAAGGCAGAATTTAAAGATGAAATAATAAGATTACAAATATTAAATGGCAATCCTGCTTGGAATAAAGCTTATTTTTCTAGTATTCCAGAATATAAACGTAAAGGCATGGAACGTATTGCACAGTTTTATAGAGAGTTTGATGTTTTGGCACAAGATCAAGGTGTCTTTCATTCTAAAGAAGGTACAAAAAAAGCTCTTGCAAAATTAGATGTAAGAATAAAAGAATTGGATCAAAAAATAATAGCTGAAAAAGATAAGGCTGCAAAAGAAATATTTAAATTAAGTAGGAATAGTTTATTAAAACAAAAAAACTTTTATGAAGTGGATTATTCTCCAACTAGAGCCAACTATAAATGGGCAATTTACTATGATAAACAATTACTTATAGAAAACCCTGATAAACAAAATGAACTAACAGATATATTTGCTAATCATTTTTTAGAAGAGGGATTTGTTACAAAGTTTACAAGAGGTGATACACCTGAAAGAATACCAGTAACAAGTTTATCACAAGCACAAAGAGTAGGTAGAGAATTTGTAGATACAATTCTTGAAAAAGGTGATGATCCTTATGGATATAGTACACCTATGGGTGTTGGTAAAGCTAAACATATTATGATGAGAGCTACCAACATTCCTGAATGGAAAGTTATTGATTTTATTGTTAAAGATCCTGCAATTATGTCGCAATATGCAAAGATGATGGGATTTAGAATAGAGTATGCAAGGAAGTTTGGTGATGATTCTATAGATTATTTATTAGATATGATTGAAGCAGAAATGCAATCATCAAAGAAATATACACAAAAAGCTATTGCAGAAATAAAGTCTGATTTGTTGGCAGGATATGAAAAAGTTGCAGGGCAGATAAGTAGAGATCCATCAAGATTCGATACAAAGTTTGCTAGAATATCAAGAAAGCTATCAGGTATGACCTATCTTACTGGTGCAGGATTAACTGCTGCCACTGAAACTGTTGCAATGCCTATTATGGAGCATGGATTAGGTAATGTTTTAAGGAGTGTATTTAGAGCAGTTGATGGTAACTTTGATAAAATTAAAGCTAATGCTAAAGATTTACAGCATTCTAGTGAAGGTTTAGAGTTGTCACAAAGAGCCGCAGTAGATAGAATATTAGGTGACTTAGTAAGACCAGTTAAAGTTGGTAAAATAGAAAAAACTGCTGATGCTTTTGAAGATCTATTTTATAAGTTTAATGGCTTGTCACTAATTACTGCTGTAGGTAAATTTGTAGATTCATCAATAAGAATACCTAAGTTTTATAAACAAATAAAAAATTATGATTCTTTGGATGAATTTGATATTGAAGATTTAAACAGATATGGAATAGATAAAGTAACAGCTAAAAGATTAGCTGATAATGGTGGTTGGCAGTTTACTGACACTGATATGCCATTATTAAATATACAAGGTTGGTCAGACAAAACGAAAGCAGATAGAGATCTAAAAGCAATTATGCAAACATATCTTGCAAATGGTGCAAGAAATACAATAATTCATGCTACTTCTTTTGACAGACCTAATATTGCAGATGGTTTTGTTTTTAAAAAATGGAAACCCTATATGGCAAAAATGGGAATACAGCCAGATCCAAGAGCTTCTGTAGGAAAACAAGCTGATGGCTCTTATAGATATCCTATTGCTCGTATAGAGTCAGGGGTAATGGCTTTTCCATTTCAATTTTATAATTTTTCTTTTGCTGCAAATCAAAGAATACTTAGACCTATGTTTGACCCACAAAAGAAATTTAGATTACAAGGTGCAATAGCACTTATGGGTATGTCTTATATAATTTTAGCTATGAGAAAACCTGATTGGTGGTTTGAAAATAAAGATTATCCAGAACTTATAATGCAAATAACTGATAGGTCAGGTATATTAGGTTTATATTCTGAATTAGCATATAGAGGTATAGAAGCTGCAGGTGCATTTGGTTTATATAATCCTGATGATAGTTGGTTAAAAGGTAGATATAATGCTACTGGATGGGATTCTGCTTTTGGATTATTAGGAGCTACACCAAATATGTATAGAGAATGGGTGATAGGAGCTAATGAAATTATTAATGATAATACAGAAGAAGGACTAAAAACTATATCTTATAATTTTCCATTATTGGGTTTAATGGGATTAGATGATGATTTAAGAGCATTGGGATCAAGTAGAAATAGATAGACATTTGTGACAAAAACTAGTAAGGGTAAACTATGACTATAGCATTAAGTGACAACACACCAAGAATAAGTTACGCAGTTTCTCAAGGTGTAACACAGACATCTTTTGCTGTTCCGTTTGTATTCTTTACAAAGTCAACAGACTTAAATGTATTTGTAGATAATGTTGAACGTACCTTTGATGCAAGCACAGCTAATACAACTTTGTATACTGTATCAGGGGGTGATGGTTCTACTGGAACTGTAACAACTACTGTAACAGGTGCTACTGGTGGTAGCACTGTAGTTATCACAAGAGCGATTCCATTGTCACGAACAACAGACTTTCCAAGCTCAGGTGCATTTGAAATATCAAAACTAAATACTGAGCTAGATACTTTGCTTACTATGATAACTGATGCTGATGATGAAAACTCAAGAGCATTAAGATTGCAAGATTCTGATGCAGCAGTTGATTTAACATTGCCTCTAAAGGCAGATAGATTAGGAACTGTATTAGGATTTAATGCTACTACTGGTGCGGCTGAAGCAGGACCTACAATAGCTAATGTAAATAGTTTATCTGCTATTACTGCAAACATAAATACGGTAGCAGGTATAAGTGCCAATGTTACAACAGTGGCAGGTATCAGTAGTAATGTCACAACAGTAGCAGGTATATCGAGCAATGTGACTGCAGTCGCAGGTAAAACATCAGAGATTACAGCTTTAGCAGCTACAGATGTATTGGCTGATATGGCATTGTTAGGAACTACTGATGTAATAGCAGATATGGCTTTGCTTGCTAATGCTGATGTTATATCAGATATGAACACACTAGCTACAAGCGATATAATATCAGACTTAAATACTTTAGCTACAAGTGATATTGTAACTGATCTTAACTTATTGGCTACTACTGACAATGTTACAAACATGGCAACATTAGGTGCTAGTGGTGTAGTAGCAAATATAGCTACAGTTGCAGGTAACAATAGTAATATTACAACAGTTGCAGGTATTTCAAGTAACATTACTACAGTAGCAGGTATTAGCAGTAACGTAACGACAGTAGCAGGAATCAGCAGTAATGTAACTACTGTAGCAGGTGACACAACAAACATTGGTACTGTGGCAACAAACATTGCAAACGTAAATTCAGTAGCAGGTAACTCTACAAACATAAACACAGTTGCAGGTGCTACAACAAACATAAACACAGTTGCTACAAATATTGCAAACATAAATACAGTTGCAACAAATATAGCTACAATAAATCAAAAGGCATCATTAGATGATGCAACAGCTTTAGCTATCGCATTAGGATAAGGAGTTAACAATGGCAAATACTTTTAAGGTAAAAACAAATGCCGCAATGCCTGCTAGTGCAGGAACACCACTTACGATTTACACAGTTCCCAGTAGCACGAC
>CENS01077651.1_pt1 | contig 17576 bp, 11 predicted proteins | sample 530201 | NCBI WGS metagenome assembly CENS01 (sample SAMEA2619747, study PRJEB7988) | marine metagenome | biome: marine biome (ENVO:00000447); feature: surface water layer (ENVO:00002042); material: "saline water (ENVO:00002010), including plankton (ENVO:xxxxxxxx)" | depth 5 m | reverse complement strand
TTTCGGCGATTATTGTCGTTTTTGGACGGAAAAACCCTAGTACCCCAATTTGTAGAGGGCCCGGGTCGACATCATGCCCTTGGCCGCCAGCGCTGCGAGGTGTTCCTGCCGTTCCAGGCTATGTTCTGCCAATAGAATCTTAGCCATTTCTGGCTTTATGAGCCCCTGTTGTAGTAGCTGCCGGGATTTGGGTGCCAGTCCTTTCAGTAGTCGTAGCCGGTTGGAAAGGGTGGGGCGGGCAATGGACAGGGCATTGGCCAGTGTCTGAATCGACCAGGGTTGATCCTCTTCTCCAAAATGTTCCAGTGCGGTTTGGGCTGCGGCCGCGTATAGCAGGGGCGTGCTGGTGAAACCAGAGGCTTGGTGGTCTTTCGCGGCGTATTCAATGGCGTAGAACGCGGCTTCTGCCGTGTTGCAATCGATTAGTCCGATCGTCAACGTCTTGGTGCGTGGGAATGCCTCGCGATGTAAAAACGCTTGCAGACGCTCCCAGCCGATCAGGATTTCGACGGTGTGGCCTTCAACCGTGTTGATACGCCGACCTATGACACTGCCCGGCGGGGCTCGAAGCTCTTGGGCGTGGCTGATCAGGCCACGGTGTTGTGCGTCGGGGATCTCCGCCTGGATGGCGTAGGGAGCTCGACGAATCTGTTCGACAGGTATCTGAACGAGGACAGGTGTCAGCAGGCTAATTAACCGCTTGCTTCGGTCCTCGTTGCTAGTGCGATGAGGCTGCAATCTAACTTCTCCTAGGCGTTCTTCGAAGAACGCCTAGGAGTGTATCAAGAAATCTCCGCGGTGCGGAGCGCTGCGCTTAACGAAAGCCCGCTTTGTACCGCGGCAGATGACGCTGATAGCTGCCGGAGACAGGGTATTGGCGTCTTTAACAGAGCGATGTGGTGCCGGGACAGCATGACCTACTCAACTGCTTAACCGATGAAGCCTGGGGGAGCATATCGTGACTCAAACATCCGGCGCGTGAGCCCAACCGATAACCCGATCGCTGACAGCCAGCGGTTCCACGAGGCTCCCTGGCAAAGCCGGGATGACTGTACTAACGCATATGTTCTCAATCGGACGGTAGTGCCCCTCAAGCACCGGGTTGATCTGCTCGAAAACTGTACGTGTATATACATACACTCTAAACATGTCGTTGAAAGCGACTAAAATAAACACTCTGCGAGACAAGTCAGCGCCAAAAGCGAACGACCACCACATCGGAAAATATTCGCAGGTCAGAGGTCACAGAGCCCCAGAAAAAAACTGGGGTGCCAGTCGATAAAACGCCAGAGATGGATGGTGAAAGGACCAGGAGCATACAAAAAGGTCCCTGGCGAAGCCTTGCCTGCGATAACGAAAAGGCTACCGGAAAAAAAGAATACATCGAAAAATGAGGACGTATTATGACTGACATCAAGTTCGACATTTTGCCGCAGCGCTCTGCTGTGATGGCAGGCCACAACACTGAAGTCTTTGCCCTGGTGCGGGCGCAAGCGCCTTCTCGACCGATCGGCGGGGAGAATGATCGGATGCCCCTCAACCTCTCTCTAGTGCTTGATCGTTCGGGTTCCATGAGCGGTAAGCCCTTAGAAGAGGCAAAGCGATGTGCCGCCTACATTGTCGATCAGCTCGACAGCCGCGACAGGGTCTCTATCGTCGTCTATGACAATCGCGTGGAAGTTCTGGTGCCTTCTACGCAGGTAACCGACAAACTGGGGATCAAGCAGCTTATCTCGGGTATCCATTCCGGAGGTTCGACCAATCTTCACGGGGGCTGGGAAGAAGGTGCCAAACAGTGCCTCATCGCGACAAGCGGCGAATACCTGTCGCGGGTGCTACTGCTGTCTGATGGTTGCGCCAACGTTGGCCTTACAGAGGTGGATTTGATTGCTCAACGCTGTGCCAAGATGGTGGAAGCGGGTGTAAGCACGTCTACTTACGGCCTGGGCACCCACTTCAACGAAGAATTGATGGTTGAAATGGCGAAATCGGGTTCCGGCCAGAGCTACTACGGTGAATCCGCAGAGGACTTGCTGGATCCGTTTCAGGAAGAGTTTTCACTGATGTCTGCTCTCTGTGCGCGTCAGGTCAAGCTCACGCTGTCAGCGCCTATTGGCGTGTTCTTCACGCTGCTTAACGACTATCGACATCTGACAGACACCACCTGGCAAATCCCAGACCTGGCCTACGAAGGAGAGGCATGGGCTTTGGTAAGGCTATCAGTATCAGATGATGTGCCGACGAACCCTAGTACAGGCGACATCGAGATATTACGAGCATTTCTGAGTTATGTGGACGTTGAATCCGACGCTTCCGATACCCGCTCCTACACGCTGCGGCTACCACGGATAGATGCCTCCGCATGGGCGGCAATCACCGCAGATGACAGGGTCACTGGCAGGCTGCAGGAAATCCGCGTAGGACAGCTGCAAAGCCAGGTACGAGAGGCGGCTCTGCTGCAGGACTGGAATAGAGTCGATCAACTTGTAGCCCAAGCTGAAGAGGAGGCGGGCGACAACGCCTGGGTTAAGGAGGCGTTGCAAACCCTGAAGCGCTATGCGCGCCGCCGTGATCGCGACCGGATGTCCAAAGAGGCGCTGTATATGTCCCGCAAGATGAGTCATCGCCTGGCTGAGCACGATGAAGACTACCGCAGTTATTCGGTGAGTGCTGAATCCAGCAAAGCTGAGTATTTGCGAAAGAAACGGGAGCAGGGGAAGCGGATGGATCGACCCGATTAAACCCTGCGTTCAGCCTGACAAGGAGGTTGGGCTCCCTATGCCGTCACGCGTTAGGGAAACGGTGTATTGCGCTCTAGAAAATTGGACGGTTGGTATTATTATTAACGAACGTGGAGACACTAGTTTCGACAGAAACTATGATTGCTCTGGTCATTATTTGACCAGCGAGATGGACTTGAAGGGAATTTGCAGGATGCCAAACGACAACAGCGCATTTGAACCCGGACAGCGAGTCTGTGTGGGGACCGCGCAGGACCGTATAGGGGTTCTTGTTAAGGTGGTGCAGGATTCGCCTGGCAACCGGCGCTGGTTGGTGCAGTTTCCTAATATGTCGCAGAAGCTCCCGGAGAGAAACCTAAAGCCAATTGAGGAAAATCAGACTGTAGATGAGCTTATCCGGAAAGGCGCCTACGGAAGGCCCAGGAATTTGAGAGGTGCGATCACGCACTCTCGCCTGACCGGCCGGTTGGCTGATGTCATCTACAGCATGGAGGCTACCAACACCGAGTTTTTCTCCTACCAGTTCAAGCCGGTATTAAACTTCCTCGAGTCACCTAGCAATGGAATCTTGATTGCCGATGAAGTCGGCCTGGGTAAGACGATTGAGGCGGGACTCATTTGGACCGAACTTCGCGCAAGGATGGATGCCAATCGCCTGTTGATCATCTGCCCCGCCGTGCTGAGAGAAAAGTGGCGATATGAACTGTTGCACCGATTTGGGATTAGGGCAGATATTTGCTCTGCCAGTGAGCTACTCGCAAAGCTAAGAGAGCGTGAGGGTAAGCAGCAGGAGGAGCTAGCGGTGATTGCTTCGATCCAGGGCCTGCGTCCTCCAAAAAATTGGGATGAGGACGAGGGCATCAAAACTGGCGCTGCAGATCTGGCCCGCTATATCAGTGACCATGGATCGGCCGAATCGCTGTTTGACTGTGTAGTTGTCGACGAGGCGCATTACCTCCGCAACCCCGATAGCCAGACTCATAAGCTGGCTCACTTGATCCGCCCCGTCGCTACCAATGTAGTACTTCTTTCCGCCACGCCTATCCAGCTCAGAAGTGATGATCTATTCCACCTTCTAAATATCATTGACAACGAAAACTTCGAGTTCAAACCCGCTTTCGACGGTGTGCTAGAGGCGAACAAGCCGCTGGTTTCTCTGGCTAGTAAACTGAGGAAGGGAGACTGCACCGTACCGGAGTTCGTAGAACTGGTGGATCGCTGCCTCGCCAATACCATGCTGTCAGACAACTGCCAATTACAAGATCTGCGCCAGAACCCGCCTTCACAAGAGGAGCTCAGCTCGTCCGACCCGGCATCTCGTATACGCCTAGCCAACAGAATCGAACGCATTAACCTACTGGCTCGCGTGATAAGTCGTACCCGCAAACGAGATGTCCAATCAAATAAGGTTCTCCGCATACCCGAAGCGCCGGTAATTGAAATGAACGATGTTGAGCTCGAATTCTACAACGCCGTAACAGGAGAAGTGAGAGTCTATTGTGAGGAATACGACCTCTTTGAGGGTTTCATGCTTACGATTCCGCAGCGACAGATGTGTAGTTCGATGCCGGCGGCTTTGCGAGCGTGGCTAAAAAAGAGACAGCTGTTTGATGAGGAAATCATTTTTGAGAATTGGGGCGATGATCCAGAGACATCCGGAAGTGCTCCACCAGCGCCCCAGGAGTCGACCAGCGGTCCACTGATCACGCGCCTGTCGAGGTTAGCAACGACCGTTGGAAGCTATGAAGACCTCAAGTTACATGATTCAAAATACAGAGAACTTCTGCGCCTGTTGAAGAACTATTGGAAAGAGAACGCGGGAAGTAAAGTCATTCTTTTCTCTTACTACAGAGAAACACTGCACTATCTTCAGGAACGACTGGCTGAAGATGGCGTAGACGCAGCGCTTCTGATGGGGGGAATGGGTAAGGAAAAAGAGGGCATCATTGAGCGCTTTAGGGCTGAAACAGGCCCTAATATCTTGCTAGCCAGTGAGGTGCTGAGTGAAGGCGTCGACTTACAGTTTTCATCGGCTCTTGTGAATTACGACCTGCCCTGGAATCCGATGCGCGTTGAGCAGCGAATTGGCCGAATAGACCGTATAGGTCAGAAGAAGGACCGTCTGTTGATTTGGAACTTCTTCTATCAAGACACTCTTGATGATCGTGTGTATACGCGGCTCTTCAATCGCCTTCAGATATTCACAGAAGCCCTCGGGGATATGGAAGCAGTGCTAGGTGAGCGGATACGAGGCCTGACCTACGAGCTACTCAGCCACAAGCTCAGCAAAGCCGAGGAGGTTGAAAGAATTGAGCAGACTGCCAACGCAATTGAGCAGCAACGCCAGCAGCAGGAGCGACTGGAGGAAGATGCCGTTCAACTCCAGGCTCATGGAGATTACGTATTGAATCGGGTTTCTGCTGCGAAAGAAATGCAGCGCTTCATCCATGGCTCCAATCTGTGGATTTACATCAAAGACTTCGTGGAAAAGAGTTACCCTGGTTCTAACCTGAATATCGTGGAGGACACCCCGCTGACTGCCGACATCGAGCTCTCGCTTCAGGCCAAGTCTGATCTGCAAATATACCTCGATAAAAACCGCAATATCGCACGCACCGCCTTGGCTACTGCTGTGACTGGATCACCCACGAGGTGCGTATTCAACAATCGGGTCGACTTTGGGGACAGGCGACATGAAGTAATTAATCAGTACCATCCCCTGGTTAGATTCGTGGCAGACACGGTCAGCATCGAAGACTTCCATCCAGTGATAGCGGTCACCATAAGACAGGACCGTTCAGAAAACTGCCGTGTCGGACAGTATGTGTTCATTGCAAAGCGCTGGAGCACGAGGGGCGCCAAGACGCAAGAGAAGCTGGTCTATCGGGCCGTTGACCTGTCCACAGGAGCTCAGATTTCAGAAGTAGCGGCAGAGCACCTTATCAATACCGCAGTAAGTCATGGAGAAGACTGGATGAACGTCGTCTCGTCGGTGGACGAGGGACTCGTTGTAGGTGCCTATGAACAGTTAGAGAACGCCCTGGATGATGAGTTCGACGAGTACTGTAAGCACACGAAAATGGAGAACGAGGACCGAGTCAATTTTCTAATCCGCACTCTCAAAGGGCAGATCGGTCGCCAGATTCAATCACGTAGAGAAGCAATTGCCAAGTTACACGCTAGCGGCAAGGACCGACTGGTCCCCGCCAACCTTGGCCAAATAGCAAAGCTTGAAGCAAAACGGGATCAGCGGATTGACGTTTTTGCCAAGCAGAGAGCGCTTAGCTCGGAACCACAGGATGTGATCATGGGGGTCGTCAATGTCATCTAAGAACCGACCGCGAAACACGGCGATGGAAGAAGCTTTCAGAGCGGCGGGCGTTGAAAAGCAGGAAGAGACCTCAGCGTCGCGGGCGAGCTCGCGCAAGAGTTCGGGAAAACCCCAAAAGAACATCGCAAAAAAGCCTAACCGCAGCAAATCCAGACGACCCAAGAAAAGGAAGGTCTACCCAGACAACTCATCTACGGTAAATCCATGGGCCGAGGGGAGAGTAAAGTCGCCTCGGCCTCCCCAAGGTAAACCTGCTAACGGATACATCGTAATCGGACCGAACACCAGGGTTAATCCCGGACTATGCCATGACTTCGATACAAAGTGTATTCGTGCAGATATTTCGGGGACATTCAAAGATCAGAATGCTGAAGGTCCGAATCCAGCGATGTTTACCGAGATGGTATTGGGCCTGGACTTCGGTACCGCCAACACTAAAGTGGTAGTGATGGAACAAGGGAGTCAGGCTGCGTGGGCCGTACCCTTCACAAAGGACGTAAACCCATATCTTATCCCTTCGTGTGTCTACAAAAATGAAGACGAATATACGCTTCTGGCTAGCGGACAGAAACTGACCGATCTTAAGTTGCCACTGTTGCTTGATGAAAAAATCGAATCCGGGCACCTCGACCACATAGTGGCCTTCCTGGCTCTGGTAATACGTTATTCAAGAGATTGGTTTTTCAAAGAGCATGGCGATATTTTCCCCGATACTGAATTCGAATGGAACTACCACATTGGCCTGCCTGCCTCCAATTTCAGAGATGGAAAACTCGTGCGTCGCTTTAAGACGCTTATCGCCGCTGCGGCAGAGCTATCGCTCAATCAATCGGACTCCATTTCAGACATAGCCGTTAAGAGTAGTGTGGTTAGCGCTCACAAGGCGGTTACTGCTGAAGACCGGTCTGATCCAAGGTGCGAACCGCAATTTACAAGAGTTTTCCCTGAGATTGCCGCACAGTTGCATGGCTATGTGAGGTCAGATCGATGGGATAGAAATCGGCCTAAGTTTATGCTGGTAGATGTTGGGGCTGGCACTGTCGATGCTTGTATTCTCAATGTGACAGAATCCTCCGAGGGCGAAATACGCTATAGCTTCCTCAAGAGTAGCGTGCAGAAGCAAGGCGTAGTTATGCTGCACCTGGCTCGGATTGACTGGATAGCAGAGTGTATCGCCCGCTCAGCCGTTACTCGGACGGATCTACTAGACGATTTGCAGAAGCTGTCCTTCTCCAGGGACTGCACGCAGCCGTTACCGCAGAGCATCGCCGACTACCTCGAGAATGCGGAGTTTCCCGACACGCCGAACAATGCTGATAAGGCTTTCTACAATGCTTACGGTAAAGCGCTATGGGATGGAGTCATCTCTCCTGTAAAAACAACTATCGACCCCACTCTGGAGCAATGGAAATCTCTCCCGTTTATACTGTGCGGGGGAGGTAGTCAGCATTCGCTTTACAGGAGGTTTATACAGGTGATCAATCGGGGCAATTCAGGTAGTACCTTAAGATTGGCTCCCGTGCGACTGAGAAAGCCTGAGAATTTGCGCTGCCCCGGGTGCCCTGCGGAAGACTATCATCGTCTATCTGTTGCGTTTGGTCTGGCACATTGGGAGCTCGGCGAGATCTTCGTCGAAGACGACGTAGAAATTTATCCCCGACCCACGCGGGACCACCCTCCGATGATAGGTCCTGAGCACGTTTAATATCCATGGTAGTCAACATGAACAGTGAATAGGGTATTTTCCTACACCAACCAAAGAGTTCCTGCTCATACGTGGCGAAGCACGTGTGAAGCGCAAGGTAGATAGCGGTATAGATCTCCTGTGCCTTGAGATTGAGGACAAGAAATCGGACTTCAATTCATGTGTCATAGATGAATCCCCCCTAGCAGGTTGCTGAAAAAGTCCCTCGAATGAGGGAAAATAGCGCAATCGCAGGTTGGAGGCCAAACAATGCGCGGTGATTACCAGGAAGGCGGTGACTTGTTCAGTTATGTGTCGCTGGAGCAGCGCATTCCCAAGCGCCACCCGATCCGCAAAATGCGCAAGCTGGTCGATGAAGCATTGACCAATCTGGGGTCCTAGGGATTTTGCCTCCAAATATTGCAAAAACCGCTGCAGGCCGCGCCGTCCGTGGCCTGCAGGGGACTATTAGTTTCTAATCCACTGAGAAATTCGGTATTTTCTTCGACCTTTAGGTCAAAGAATGAGCAGAAACAAGCGGCTATCAATCCTCACTCCTGCCGAGGTCGAGGATCTATACGGCGTCCCATCCTTCAATGAGTCCTACCAACGGTTCTACTTTGCGCTGAATGACAAGGAACTATCGGAGATATCGAGAATAAGGCAACGCAAATATCGTTGTGTGGCGATTGCTTTTCTGGGCTACTTCAAATGCAAACCGGTCCTGCTTAACCCAAGGTATAAGTCAATGCAGGACGACTTGGCATTTATAGCCCGATTTCACTATAGGGACCTTAGCTTCAGGCGCTTTAGCCTGAAACCTGACCAAAAATCCCGCATCTATACGCGTGTTCTGTCGATTGTCGGCGTCAGCAACTGGAACGATAAAAGACATCAGCCACAGCTTATTGAGCATTTGAGTACCTGTGCTGAAAGCTGGGTGGATTCCCGAGCACTCTTTGACGCTGCGATCGAATATTTGGCTCGCCAGAAAATCGCAATTCCCGCCTATAGTACGCTGCAGAAGATCGTAAGTCAGGTTATTGGCCAGCACCAGAAACGATTGTATGACCAGATCGACGACGCTTGCAGCCAAGGCTTATCAGCTATGTTGCTCACACTGGTTTCCGGTGAAGGCCAGTTTACATTCCAGCAACTACGTCAGAGCGCTCGCAATTTTACCGGCACCGAGTTGCAAAAAGAAATAGCAGTGTATCACCATATTCAGCAGTGGATGACTGATGTGGCGACTGTACTCGAGTCACTTTCTCTTTCTCAGAAAAACCAGCAACACTATGCCGAACGGGTTGACTATTACGGTGCCAAACTAAAACGTCAATCGCTTGCTAACCAGCGCCTGTACTTGCTGTGCTATTTGCAGTCGCGGAACCAGCAGGCCCTGGACCGTATTGCGGAAGGGTTTATACATCATCTCCGACAAGTGAAACAACGTGCCCATCAAATGGCTCAGGAGCGGGTCTATCGGGATTGGCAAAAGGCAGCCCGCAATGTGAGCAAGGCTGCTGATATCTTACGCCTGTTCGTTGATGACAGCATCGGCCCCAATACGTCGTTTCACGCTGTGCAGCAACGGGCATTCCAGTTTCTCAATGTTAACGACCTGAACTCGGTCTGTCGATACCTGAGTGATCAGAAACAGTCGGCGGAGGAGGCATTTTGGCAGCACCTGGATACGGAGTCCACATTGCGAGCCGGACTGTTGCGTTCGCTCTTTTGCTGTCTGCGTTTTGAGGGTACTGACAAAACACGGCGGTTAGCCGGGGCCCTGGCCCAAACTCGACAGGATTTGATCGCCGATAACATGCTCGGCGATGCCTGCATTGATCAGCGCTTACTACCAAAAGCCACACGGCGATTGCTGTCGAAACCCGATGGCAGTATAGACAAATCCAAATATGAATGGTTTTTGTATCTGCAGATACCCAACCGGTTAAATGGCCAGTTGACGCTGCCGGAAGTCATTCGATATCGGGCGCTCGAGGATGATCTGGTGAAGCCAGAGATCTGGAAAAACCAGAAGCAGGCCTTGGTTGAGGGCACTCAGCAACCCAATATCAGCGAGGATCCGAAACGTCTGATTCCACGAATGGCGGATGAGCTGACGTTTCGATTGCACGAAGTCAGCCACTATCTGGAGCGTTCAGATACCAGGGACGTCATTCTGCGGCCGAAAGACGGCAAACATCACTGGCGGTTGCCCACAGCCAGCAAGAAACACCTGGTGAATAATCCGTTCTTCCAGCAAATGAGAGCGGTCAGCATCGCCGACGTTTTGCGCGTAGTCGATCAGGATACCGGGTTCATTGATGACTTCCAGCATGTGCTGGGCATGAACTCGAAAAGCCGTCAGTACGAAGTGGATCTGCTGGCGATACTGATTGCCAATGCCACTAATCAGGGCATCTATGGCATCGCGCAAATATCTGACCGCACCTATGAACAACTCAGCACTATCCAAGCGAATTACCTTCGGTTGGAAACCCTGAATGCGTCCAATGACCGCATCAACAACGCCACCACGCAACTGAGTATCTTCAAGCACTACAACATTCAGGAAGATAGTCTGCACGCCAGTGCCGATGGTCAGAAGTTCGAAGCCAAGCGCGAGACATTCCGCACGCGGTATTCCTCAAAATACTTCGGGACCAGCAAAGGCGTGTCCGCGGTCAGTCTGAATGCCAATCATATGGCCATCAATTCCCGGGTAATCGGGGCCAATGAACATGAATCCCATTACATCTTTGACTTGTTGATGAACAACAGTACTGAAATTGTCCCCGACATGCTCTCAACCGACACTCATGGAGTAAACCATGTGAACTTTGCACTGCTCGACCTGTTCGGATATCGGTTCGCACCCCGATATGCCCAGGTTGGCAGGGTCATCAATGAACTATTCAACATCACCGAAGACAAGAACCAGCAAGTGAATATATCGTTGCGCAAGCCGATCAACACCCAGCGTATCATGGCTCACTGGGACACCATACAACGGATTGCCGTCTCTTTGGCTATGCGGAAGACCAGCCAGGCCAGGTTAGTGCGTAAACTATCCGGCTACAAGCATACTCACCCGTTACTGGAGGCATTGACCGAATATAACCGGCTGCTGAAAGCGCAATATCTGCTGAGCTACATTGACGACGCCAGCCTGAGAAATCACGTACAGCGAGCGTTGAATCGGGGTGAAGCTTATCACCAGCTGCGACGGGCGATTAGCCACGTCAATGGCGACCGATTCCGGGGTAATAGCGATGAGGAGATCCAGATCTGGAACGAAAGTGCCAGACTGGTGGCAAATGCCATCATCTACTTCAACTCAAAAGTGCTCAGTAATCTGCTGGACAGCTTTGAGGATCAAGGCAATGCAATATCTCTGGAAACAGTGAAACGAGCCTCACCTGTAGCCTGGGAGAATATCAACCTCCGGGGTAGATACACGTTCGCACCAACAGGTGAACTACCAAAACTCGAGGAGCTAATGGCATCGATTGACGGGTATCGGCCGAGAAATGAAAAGTAATGGGCCTCCAGAAGCCACGGCTGGCGCGGCCTGCAGCGGTTTTTGCAATATTTGGAGGCAAAATCCCTAGGACCCCTTAATGCCGCCGATCCGCAGACCATTGGTCAGCGTAATGTGCAAACCCTCCGGAGCGACTGCGCCGCTCCGGGGCACTACGCGGGTAAAACCACTGGCCGGTGGCGTGGCTGCTGACGGTCGCAGCTTGCCAGCCCAATAGAGGAACTGCCCGTAGGGCAGTGCGTTATCTCTGCAGAACCGCTTGGCGGACAGGCCCGACGCCTGGCAGGCCTCGACATGTGGGCGCCAGTAGTCTTCGCGTTGTTCGTTGTCGGCAGACATGGTCATGCTCCTGTGAAAAAAACACGGAAGCATGCTCCGGCGTCACCGCCCTGGGTGGAAGGGGGCGGATGCAGGGGCGCTTACTATTATCAGGTTGATGACCTGCCAAGTGATCGTCCCAGTCGGACACGACGCTCCGATATTGTCGCCAGCTCACTTCGGAAGGACGACGGCCACTACGTATTTTCCTATATAGCTAAAGCCCAGGTTAGTAACCCCGATCCTACGACTGACGAGCAGGTGTACATGTTTTCGGCGGAAGTCCGCTTCAGGGACACTGACCCCAATGTGGGCGAAGGACAATACTGGACAAACCGGAAATACAGCTCAGGGCATAATGCGGCAGGTGAGATCAGGTTGATCAGGACTGAAGGCGTTCAGCGCTAGTTGCGAAGGTCTTTGGCAAACTATGATAGGCTAAAAGTGTCTACGAGACCGTGGGAAGTCCACTGTTGCCCGATCAGCACAAGCGTTCGCGGCGCTGCCACTGAAGTGGCCGTGGGCAACCTTGATAAGCCTTCGGTGGTTGCATCAAGCCTCATCCAAACGCTGCCCTGGAGGGAGCGAAAGGCACAATTCATCATCCAGGCTGAGGACGGTGTGATGGATCAAGTGCTGGTTCGTATCATCCCGCTGATCGGGGCAGATAGCGTGATCGAGAAGTTCATTGATTGACCGATGAGTTTGGCAAGGGCTTCGATGTCCGCAACTTGCGTAATGTGCGCGCCTTCTATCAGGTCTTGCCAAACTGGAACGCACCGGGTACCGAATTGAGCTGGACGCGCTATCCAGCTCAGCTCCTTGTGGAGGCAGCCGCTTCTTGATTGGCAGATGTGTGTGAAAAATGGTCAAAATTGCTAATCTATGGCCGTAGGAAAACATGCAGGCGCGATCCAGATAACTGATCGCGTGTGACTACCCGCATATGACGTGAGTGTCTCCTATGTGGCCCGGGTGCGGGCCCGGCAACGTCGAGGCGATTTGAAGGCCGTGGCCCTGCGCATTTCTTCCCACTGGTCCACTCCACCCTTGACGATCTGTACACGGTCCAGGTTGGCACCTTCCGGCTCCTTGAGGGCGTGCACCATGAAAGGTGGGGCGCCTGCAGATGATCCCAGCGTAAGGTGGATACGGCGTAGCCTCATCCACCATCCTCACCGCGAAGCAGAGTATCTATGCTCCGGTTTCAGCCTGTAGACCGTCATCCGACGCGCCCAGCATTCGCAACATCAGGCAGGCGGTACTGCGACTGGCCTGATCCACATCCACGGAAGAATTGAGTGCCGTGCGCAGTCCCAGGCCAACAAAACAGGCCATCATGATATCGACATAGGCTTCGAGACCACCTGGCGGGATATCGGGTTGCGCGAGAACGGCCAGGCGACGCACGCCGTCCTGGAAAAATGTCGTCAGCGTTTCCAGTTTCTCAGCGACTGAAGCATTCCGCACCGCTTCCGCCAGTATTTCATACGAGAGGCTGCTGTCATCCAGCGCCAGAGAACTCTCGCTGATGGTTTTGAACGCTTCAAAAATACTGCAGCTACCGCATTCCACAGCTTCGAAAATCGCATCCATCTGCGCGAGTCGCATATGCACATTCTGCTCGACGATGGCGAGAACGATATCGGACTTGGAATCGAAATGTCGGTATATCTGGCCCATGCTGACCGATGCTTCCGCTGCCAGTTCGGCAGTCGTGGTGGGGTGGAATCCCTTCGCTCCGAAAAGCAGGCGGGCAGCATTGATGATCCGCTCCCTCGGGGGCTGGTCGGGAACGGCTTTTTTTGATGTCTTAACCATTGCTGGGCTTCCCTTCGGGCCTCCACCTTCGTGATATTCTTTTCATCTGCACATGCATTATCCTGACTTCCTCCCCGTCCTGAACGATAGGGCTTGCCGCATACCGGGTCAATGCCAGGACAATTGTGAGCATGTTGTGGCGCTATTGCCAGTTTCACCCGTCCCTCGCGGCAAATCCGGTTGGATCGCCTCGATCCGGAGCCGGGTCGACAGTCTAATACATGGACCCGAGCCCGCCGCCCAGAGCGCGATACAGTTCGACCGCGTTGGCTTCGCGGATAGCGCGCGCGGTCAGCAGGCTTCGCTCGGCATTATAAAGTGTGCGCTGTGAGTCGAGGGTCGTGAGGAAAGAATCAATGCCCGCAAGGAATCGTTCTTCCGACAGCCGATACGCACCCCTCGCGGCATCATGCAGTGACGTCTGGGCCTCGAGCTGTGCGTCGATCGTCCGGCGGCGTGCCAATGCGTCAGCGACTTCCCGGAATCCCGTCTGGATGGCGTGTTCATAGCGGGCAAGCATGGCGTCATACGTTGCTTCGGAGTAGCGAAGATTGGCGCGGTTGCGTCCGAAATTGAAGATGGGAACCGATATCGCCGGTGCGGCCGACCAGTAATCGCTGCCACTGTCGAACAGCCCGGAGAAGTCGGGACTCATGGTGCCGAAGGCGGTGGTGAGTGAAAGAGTTGGGAAGTAGGCGGCGCGCGCGGCTCCAATATTCGCATTCGCCGCCCGAAGCTGGTGTTCCGCCGCGACGATATCGGGACGCCGGAGCAATGTCTCCGAGGGCAGGTTTTGGGGAAGCATGGCGAGAGTTGCCCCGGTGTCAGGCAGACTCTCGGGGAGCAGTTCGGTACCGACCGTGGTGCCGACAAGAAGGTTGAGTGCGTTGCGAGCCTGGTTGACCCGAGTGATGCCCTCGGCGATATCCGCGCGTGCCTGGTCGAAGCTGGTCTCGGCCTGTCGCACATCGAGTTTGGAGGCGATCCCCGCGGCCAGGCGCGCCCTGGTGAGGGCGAGGGTCTGGTCGAAAGCCCGCTTGTTGTCGAGCGCAATGCGGAGCTGCTCCTGATCGGCGGCCAGGGTGAGCCAGGCGGTTGCCACCTCGGCGATCAGTGCGACCTGTACGGCATTCCGGTTTTCCACGGAGGTCAGATACTGCTCGAGGGCGGCGTCACTGAGATTTTTGATCCGACCGAACAGATCGGTCTCCCACGCCGAGACACCGATCCTGGCAGTATAGATGTCGTTACGGCCACCCCCGGAGGTCGTATCTCCCACATCAGGCGCGACGCCGCCCGGCAAGTCCTCATAGCTTGCACGGCCGTCCACTCCTAGCGTCGGAAACAAGTCCGATCGCTGCACGCGATACAAGGCGTGGGCTTGAGCCACATTGGCCAGAGCGACTCGCAGATCGCGGTTGTTGTCGAGCGCGAGTTGCATGACATCGCGCAACCGGGGTTCGGTGAAGTATTGCTCCCAGTCGAGCTCGGCGGGGTTGATCGCCGAAGTGCCGAAATTGCCGCCCTGCACCGACAGCATCTCGGGAACGGGCAGGGCTGGGTGCGCAGTCTTCGGGGCCATGTTGCAGCCACCGAGGACACCGAAAGCAACGGCAAGAAATATTGGCTTGAGCTTCATGATTTAGGTCTCACTCTGTGTCGCTGTGGGGGGCGATAGTGTGCCGCCATGTTCCTACGTGTTTTCGATAGCGCGATCCTGACGAAAGAGGCGTTTTACCAGATAGTAGAACATCGGTATAAAGAATATTGCGAGCAATGTGGCGGTGAACATCCCGCCCACCACGCTGCGGCCAATGGCATTCTGTCCCCCGGAACCCGCACCCGTGGAGATCGCGAGCGGCAGCACACCAAAGCCAAAGGCAAAGGATGTCATCAGGATGGGGCGCAGACGAAGCTTGGCTGCTTCATAGGCAGCGGTCGCCGCATCAAGCCCCGAACGCATCTTCTCCTCTGCAAACTCGACGATCAGGATCGCGTTCTTGGAGGCGACACCGACGGTGGTGATCAGCCCGACCTGCAGATAAATGTCGTTGTTGAGGCCGGTCAGCCAGGCCGCGAGCAGGGCGCCGATCGCGCCGATCGGCGCCGCAAGGATGACGGCCATCGGTACCGACCAGCTTTCGTAGAGCGCCGCGAGCGCAAGGAAGATGATCAGCACCGACAGTGCATAGAGGGCGGGCGCCTGGCCGCTGGAAAGGCGCTCCTCGTAAGAGGCGCCGCTCCATTCGAGACCGACGCCTTCGGGAAGATCTTCGGCCAGAGCCTCCATGCGGGCCATGGCGGCGCCGCTACTGTAGCCTGGCGCCGGGGCACCGAGAATCTCGATGGCGGGCCGGCCGTTGTAGCGCTCGAGGCGGGCGGGGCCAAAGCCCCAGTCCGTGTCGGCGATGGCGGAAAGCGGCGCCATTTCGCCGGACGCTCCGCGGACATACAGATTGCCGATATCTTCCGGGTTGTCGCGGAATTCGGCGGTGGCCTGGAGCATGACCTTCTTCACCCGGCCCCGGTCGAGGAAATCGTTGACGTAGCTGCCGCCGAGCGCGGTGGAGAGCGTGTCATTGATATCCCCATGGTTGAGACCGAGCGCACCGGCACGGGCCTGATCCACTTTGACCCGGAGCTGGGAGACGTCTTCCACGCCGCTGGCGCGAACCTGGCTGAGGGTCTCGTCCTTGTGGGCCAGCTCGAGCAATTGGTCGCGAGCGGCGATCAGCCGGTTGTGACCGATACCGCCGGTATCGATGAGCTGCAGATTGAAGCCGGTGGCATTCCCCAGTTCGAGAACGGCGGGCGGAATGAACGAGACCGCGCTGCCGCCGGGCAATTGAGCCAATACCCGGTTGGCGCGTTCAGCGATCGCGGCCGAACTGTTTGCCCTGCCAGGCCGTTCGCTCCAGTCCCGCAATTTCAGGAACGCGGCGCCGACATTCTGGGCCTGGCCGGTTCCGTCAAAGCCGCTGACGCTGAACACATAGGCGACATTGGCCGACTCCTCGACCAGAAACTGGTGTTCGAGCTGGGTCATAACGTTGACGGTCTGCTCCATGGTGGAGCCGGGCGGCAGAATGGACTGGGCCATCATCATGCCCTGGTCCTCATCCGGCAGAAAGCCTCCCGGCAGACGGGCGAACAGCACACCCAGAACGCCGATCACCAGTGCGTAGACCAGCAGCGAGCGTCCCCAGTTGCGGTTCACCCGCAACACACCTGAGCCGTAGCGTTTGACGCCGCGATCGAAGCTGCGGTTGAACCAGCCGAAAAAGCCCTTGCGCTGTTGATGGGTTCCGTTGGCGGGTTTGAGAAAGGATGCGCACAGGGATGGCGTCAGGATCAACGCGACCAATACCGACAGCGTCATGGCCACCACGATGGTGATCGAGAATTGCCGGTAGATGATACCCGCCGAGCCACCGAAGAAGGCCATGGGCAGGAAAACCGCCGAAATTACTACGCCGATGCCAACCAGGGCTCCACCCAGTTCATCCATGGAGCGTCGGGCGGCTTCCAGCGGCGTCAGACCTTTCTCCTGAATCAGGCGTTCGACATTCTCCACCACCACGATGGCATCATCGACCAGCAGGCCGATGGCCAGCACCATACCGAACAGGGTCAGGCTGTTGATGGAAAATCCCAATGTGTACAGAACGGCGAAGGTGCCCAGCAGCACCACGGGTACCGCAATGGTGGGAATCAGGGTTGCTCGCCAGTTCTGCAGAAACAGAAACATCACCAGGAAGACAAGCACGATGGCCTCGAGCAATGTAAAGACAACCTGCTGCACCGAGAGTTCGACGAAGGGAGTTATATCGTAGGGGTAGACCAGCTTGATATCAGCGGGAAGCTGTTTCGACAGCCGCTCGATCTCGTCCTTGACGGCCCCGATCGTATCTAGGGCATTGGCGCCCGACGCCAGCGTGACGGTCATGCCGACCGCCGGCATGCCATTGAGACGGGCATCGAAATTGTAGATTTCGCCGCCGATTTCCACCTCGGCGACATCGCGCAGGCGAACGGTCGACCCATCCGGCTCGCTTCTGAGCAGAATCTCGCGGAACTGTTCGGGGGCTTCCAGGCGCGATTGCGCCGACACCGTGACGTTGAGCGCCTGGCCCGGCG
>CENS01006570.1_pt1 | contig 17679 bp, 16 predicted proteins | sample 530201 | NCBI WGS metagenome assembly CENS01 (sample SAMEA2619747, study PRJEB7988) | marine metagenome | biome: marine biome (ENVO:00000447); feature: surface water layer (ENVO:00002042); material: "saline water (ENVO:00002010), including plankton (ENVO:xxxxxxxx)" | depth 5 m | reverse complement strand
AATAATTTATTTTTAGTTGGTGCGGTGGTTTCCGAATATCTTAGTTGTAATGTTAAATCTTCATTTCTTAAATCTTGTGAACCCGACATTGTGCCAAAACTTCTACATATTACAAAGTTCTCCATAAATTTAGCAAAAGAGCGTGGAGTGATTCCACCATTGTGTAATCCTTTCTCAGTTTCCGAGATTGCAAAAGCATCAATGGATTTACGAGTCGCAATTTTACGAGTAGAAGGTGGACGACTTGGAACATTAATACCAGTAATCTGGAACTGATATTCCGAAAGGAAATCACAGCATCCACTAATACCAGGACGAGAAGAATTCAATAAAGTATCAACACCATCACGGGTTACTTCATATGTTGCTCCACTTGAAATCATCACACCAGGTTGATATACCGTGCTGTCAGTTGGGATTACAATACAAGATTTTGCCCTTTCATTTTTAGCATTGATTAAGAAACTAGATTGTCTTTCAGTTGCTAATTGAGAGTTCTTGTAATTAGTATAAGACATAACATCAAATTCAATTGATGAACCATCACGAGCAGCACTCAACATACTCTGAACTTGTGCCCGTTCTAATTCAAGTTGATGAACAACCATCATCATTTTATCAACTTTATATTCTACTTTGTAATTGGGATTATCGGCAACCGATAAACTTACAACTGAAAATGTTCCATCAATATCTCTTCCCGTTCCGATTGCTGCCGAGTTATTGAAAAATTGTGATACTGTTAATCTGACATATCCACCATTCATATCTATATCTGTGATTGTCGGCCCAGCAATCTGAACTCCCGCTTGGTTGGTCAGTGGTGCTACGGCGACTGTTGGGTCTGTGGTTTCAATAAAACCGATTCTTTCCCCACGAACAAATGGACATTTATCAATTGACCACTGGTTATTGAAATTCTTTAACCATATCTGAGTATATGGAGCAGCAGTGCCACCCGCTTGACTTGGGAAGTTAGTTCCCGCCGCATCAGACCCTTGAACAACTGGGTTCAAAGTTCTACGACGATTAGCGACTACGGAATCTAACTGATGAACAACTCTTGTTGCGGGCATCAAGTCAATTTCGCAAGTTAGACCATTTTCTAAAAGCATCACTGGAAATGCTCCACCACTAAATACACCACTATACGGCATTGGAACACAACACTTAACAGTTAATCCATCTGTTGCTTGGTCATAATCAGCAACTGGTGATGCATCAGCAGGTTTCTTGAACCATGCATTCTCCCATAAATTTGCCATATCACTTTCACTATTTCCAAGTGTTCCCGCATTTTGTGAATTGTGAGTAGTGCCACCTTCCATGAGTGCTTTGGATTTAACTAATGATTGGTCTTTATCATAATCGTGTTTTAATGCAACTAATTGATTCGCATCATTTATTTCTTCAATTACTACACCATTGTTCATAAGACGGAAATTTTGAACACAAATACCACATCCCGCTGGGTCTAATTGAAGACGAGTTTTTAATGCTTCTGTGCATTGAATAGTCATTTCCCATGTAAGATATGACGATTTACCATCAAGGAATCCGACACTCTGTGGAATATCAAAGGTTACTTTTTGACTCGTAGCACCGACGGTATAAGAAAGACCACGAGTGGCGGGGATTTCAAGATCTTTTTCTCCAATGTGGACAACATCATCGCTCTGCCAATAACTCATTTTATATAATATGATATATATTTATTCTTAAAAAATAAAATTAAAAAAAAATAATTAATTGTATATATAATGACTGATGATATTAAAAAACTTAATTGTTGGTCGCATGAAACCGAAGATTTACTTGCCGAATGGTCTGAGAAAGCATCTTGTTTCCGATGGTTACATAATAGATGCGAGAAAAAATATAAAACCCGATATTATATGTTTTCTATTCCAGTCATAATTTTATCCACGCTGACAGGAGCAGCAAATGTCGGTATGGATTCATTTGTAGATGAAAAAAATAAATCTATGGCATCTGCAATTGTTGGTGGTGTAAATATATTTGCTGGTATTTTATCAACTTTACAAAACTTCTTAAAGGTTGCTGAATTAATGGAAAGTCATAGAAATGCGGGAGTTTCGTGGAGTAAATTGGGTCGTAATATATCAATTGAATTAGCACTTGATAAAAATAAACATAGAAGTAAATGTTCTGATTTCTTAGCAATATGTCGTGCTGAATATGATAGATTAATTGAACAATCACCGATGATTGATGATGATGTTATTATGTTGTTTAAAAAAAAATTTAAGAAATATAAAGTATCCAAACCCGCAATTTGTAATGGATTAGATAAATGTATTATTCATAGTCGAGATAAAGATAAAGAATTAGAAAGTGAATTAGTTCTTAAAGTTGAAGATGAATTGGATACACCGACGTCTGAATCAATTAGTCCATAAAATAAATTTGATTTTTATTATTTAAATTTTTAATTAAAAAAAAATATATTAACTTATATAAATGAGTGAAGAACATGAACTAGAACCAGAACCCGAACCAGTTAAATTAGTAAGTGAACACGATAAAAAACATTATACATATTGTCATTACTTTCTTTATGACCATTGGAAAGATACAATTGCCGATGATGTATACGATGCAAATGAATTAATGCGAGATTTAGTTATGGATGATGAAGATATTGTTGAACTTGTATTATGTCAAATACCGAAATTAATAAAAGTAAATAACGATTTAAATCATAAATTTTCTGAATGTTCATCTCTTGAAGATTTGAAACAATTATTAATTCAACATTATTCTTCTTGAATTTTTCCAGTATCAATTAATTTTTGATATATCTCTGGATGCTTCTTTTTTAAATCATCTAATCTATTTTGTTTCTTATAGTTATAATAATAATTATTTAACCTTTTTTTATCCAAATTTTGCATATAATATTCTTTCTTTTGTTCACGATTCTTATCGAAATGTTTTTTTGCTCTTTCACGATTTTGTTTTATAAATTCGGGATCATGTTTTAATACCGCATGATAATGTTCTTTTTTCTTTCTTAATTTTTCACGATGACTTTTTATAAGATTTTGAATCTGTTCGTCCGACATATCCATCTTTATATATATAGTATAGATTTTATTTTTTTAAATATTTTATCCGACACCCTTTGAAGTTATTTCTGTCGCTTTAAAATCTGGTGTCTGTATATCTTTTAATGGTTCAAGTTTTTCTTCCGTTTCTACATCAATTGTTCCGCCTTGTTTTACTTGTGCTTCTTCTTTTTCTTCTTCTCCAACTACACCCGCGATGGAACTCGCGGCCCCGAGTGCCGCACCAAGAACAAATAAAGGTGGAAATACTACACCCAATGCATCTGATACACCAGCACCCATTTGAAGAGCACTTTCCCATTTTTCTCCTTTATTCATCTTTTCCCAATTATCTCCTTGAACTGCTTCAACTCCATCATATATACCCATACCAATATTCATTAAAGGGCCGAGATGAGTCGCTGCTTTACTTGAAACTTCCGCAGCATATTTCACACCTTTTTTTGCTAATACTTTATCTGCTCCTTTTTGTACAACATCTTTAACACCAGTTTTTTCCAATACACTTTCAATTTTACCAACTTGACGCGGTTTATATATTCCACCTTCTTTTATATCTCCAACTGTTCTTTGGAATGGATCTATTTTTTTTCCACTCATTAATTCTTCTGCTTTTAATGATGCTTCATTAATTGCTGAACCTTTTATATTTTTAAGATTTGCACTAATCTGTTTAGCAACCGAATCAGTTTTTCCTTCTTTAACAAATTCTTTTATATCCTTCACCGAACCCTTCAATGTAAAAGCCCCGAGAGCAGAAGTTTCTGCTTCGCTCCTTTGTGATTCAGTAGATGCTCGTTGTTTCCTTTGTTCTGCTTGGGTTATAATCTGTTGTCTAACTAATTCAATCTGTTCATTGTATTGCTCTACTTCATTGTCTCTTTGATGTGCGATTGCTTTACTCCTTATATCTGGTTGCTGATATAAATCCATAGTTTTATATATATATGGATATTTTAAAATTAATATCTTAAAAAATTATATTTATTCATCATCTAAATGTTCTTCATCATCTCCTTCCCATACAACTTTTTCAAAGTTATGAAGTATACGACCACCGTGATTGTTACTTTGTAAATCCAAATACATTATTTGATATCTCTCTTTATGAATAGTTTTATACCATTTCATAAAATTATCGTATCCACCAACCATTCCAGAATATTCTTCTGCAATTTTATCCAACTCAATTTGATTCTGTTGTCGGCAAATAAATACAGCATTTGCATTATTACGAATCATCCCACTAACAGCACGAAATGATTGAACACTCACGCAAAAAAAGTCGCAACTATGTCTGAAAACGGTACTGAAAAAGGACACAGCATTGGTTTTGGAGAAATCTTGAGTAAGGCAATCATCGACTACAAGAGCATACGATGGTCTTTCAGATCTATCATATTGTGATTGTTCTTTTTGTATTCCACGAATAATTGAATCATCATATACCGAATGACAATCGAAATACTTTGATAAAAGAACTCCCTTATTATCCGTGTGTAATGTAGTCGATATGAATGTAACTGTATCAAATAATCCTTTATAAAATGAGTCATTCATAAAAAAATTACATAGTAGATTACTTTTTCCACTGCGGACAGAACCGATTAACAAAGCAAGACACGGCATCTGTGGTAAGTTTGGATGTATATTATCAAATCGTGTATCTGGATCTATATCTTTTACTTTTAAGATTGTTGGCAAAGGTCGTTCTTTTGGAACTTTCATATTTTTCTTATCCATTATTATATATATATATTATATTTTAAAAATCTAAATAGTTTTTATATTTTCCCGCCTTACGCATATAGTGTGGACTTTTATTTATATTTTTAATTGTTTCTTTAACCGATTCATTATATGCTTCTACTTGTTTCTTTTTCTTTTTCTCTTCCTTCCTTTCCTTTCTCATCATCTCAAATGTTGCAAGTGTATTTAATTGAGATTTTTCTAAATCTTCTTTCGTAATATAATTTTTTGGTATTGGTGCTGGTTCTGGTGTTGCTAATATCTTTTCTTCTCTCTCTTTTACTTTCTTTTTTTCTTCTTCTAATTCTTCTTGTAATCTCTTCATCTCTAATTTATGTTTATCCATTTTAACCTTTTCTCTTTCTGCTCTTATTTCCGTAGATGTTTTATATCCAGTTGCCTTTTTCTTCTCCGCAATAAGTTCTTGTTTCCTTTGTCTTGCCTTTTCTAATGTCTTTCTTAATTCCATCTTTCTTTGCTCAGTCATTGGTTTTCTTTGCTTCTTTGCTTTCTTCGGTTTTTCTTTTGGTGTTTCTTCTACTTCTTCATATACTTGTATTTTTGGTTCTGGTGGTGGTTCTTGTGGTTCTTCGGGTTCTTCGGGTTCTGGTTCGGGTTCTGGTTCTAATTCTTCTTCACTACTACTAACTTCAACATATTTAATTTGTTTTCTACTTTTCTTTGGTGGTTCTTCAAATATCTTTTCTGGTTTTATTTTTGGTCTCTTTACGACTTTAATTCCCATTTGTTCAGTTGCTTCTTGCTCGGGTTCATCAAATGGTATTTCATCTTCAAGGTCATCAGAAATAATTGGTTCAATATTTGGTTTTTCGTCTATAATTGTTTCTTGTTTTTTTTCAACTTTAAAATGTAGAGCGGTCGGTAATTTACTATTGTCCATTATAATATACAAAAATATTTTATTTTTTTTTATAAAATTAAACTTTTCTATAAAATTATTTTCTATAATTTATTTATAAATTTATTCCTTTTTTTGTCGTATATGTAGCACAACATTTGTCGTTCCAACCAAAGATGTACAATATGATTCATCTGCATATACAAATGATACATCGAAACTATTTATTTTTAATTCATTCGTGTTTTTAAGGTCTAAATACATTAAATTTTTCGGTTCAAAGAATAATCTGCCAGTTTGATTCTGTCCATCAAATCGTGGAAGATGGGCGATTATACTTGATTTATTTCCATTTCCCGCATTGACACTTGTTTGAGTAAAGTTTTCTAATCTTACAAATATAGATTTAGTTGATAGTGATGTTGGTTTTTCTCCCGATTCTAATCTGAATACTGTTCTTTTACTTACAGCATCATATCCATCTAACAGCCACGGTGGTTTCCCCGATGCCACACCATTATATATTTGTAGTCCAAGTAATCTAGATGTGTTTGCTTGACTAGTATGTAAATATCTATCACTTGGAGTTGCTATTATTACGGGTTGAAGACATGTAACAAATGTATGCGTTGTTGTATCAAATGTTCCATATTTTGCTGGTATTGGATTTTCAGGAGCGAGTCCATCTCTTAAATTCAATTCACTCATAACATTATTAAATTGATTTCTATCTGATTGTAGTAAGAACTGATAATACGATATGTTTGTAGTATTAGCATCATACTCTGCTATATCTGTTACATACGGATCATATGTAGTAAAAGTGTTTTTTTCACTTATACTGATTAAATAGTCAGTTGGATTAAATGTACCCCCATTTCCAATTAATCCCCGCCATGCTCGATTGTAAATTCCCATTACTGGTTGTAAATCCCAACAACTTATATCAATTGGTTTGCATTGTTCATTCTTTAATCTTGCTCTCGCTCCGCCATTGGTAATAGTTTGAGAATATTCCCATAATGTAAATAAATTTCTACCAGTATTTTCAAAATATATTTTTACTCTATTACCACTTAATTCAAAATGAAGTTTGGCAAAACCACTCGTATTTGTAGTTGTATCATATAGTGTGGGGAAAGTAGCATTTGTTCCCCCTTCGGTATAATCTACTTCTTGCCATCTATATTTTTTTAAATTACCACGAGTTCCAGGACGGACTAGTTCTCCACCCCAAGTATTACAATTAAATAATCTTATAGTTCTTCCATCATTTACAACTAAATAATCAGCATGCCCCCTTAACATATCATTTAATACACTATTTGGACCATCTATATTAGAATAGTTCCATTGAAAGTAAGGTGGTCCGATTCTTCCATTTGTTTGTTCTTGTCTAGATATTGAGTTTCTTGTAATACCCGCAATCCATGAAATATTTTTATCATCTACACCAGGCGTTCCACCAGGATTTGTCATCACATTATCAATATTATAAGTAAGACGACATGGGCCGCGAGTGGTATTTAAACTGGTGTTTGCGAGTGGTGTATTATTAGCAACACTTAAAAATTCTGATGCCAACATATTATCTGCTTCTACTTGTGGTTGTAAAATACATTGATTTGCCGCAGTATAAATATTATATTCTCTTAATGCTGGATTGTTTCTGCGACTTGGATAAATCCAATCTTTCGCACATCTATTTTGAATTAAAGTCATTCTTACTACATTGTCTTGTGGGTCTGTGCTTGTATTCCCAACTGTATTATTAACATTATCATCGGTCAGATGTTCTACCAAGAATTTATATCCCATAAAATCACCATCTCCATCTCTTAATACTTCAACGCGAGTTTCAAATTCCGCCGCTTGTAATTCTTTCGCATATGCTGGATGATATGAATTTTGTCTTAATACTCTTCCGAGTTCTTGGGCTAATCCTTCTGCATTGGTTCTGACAACACCAGGTTCATTTGGAAATAATTCAATACGAACTGGTAAAGATGTTGAGAATTGTCGGAAAGATTGTCCTTGATTTTCTCCAAGAACAGTTTCACCAAGATACAAATAAAATACTTTATTCTCGGGTGCAATATTGATTTGACCATCTAAAACAATTTTAGTGGATTGTAAGGCAACTTCGGAATTTTTTGGAATTGTTATTGTTTCGGTTAAACTATTTCTGAATGACCATGCTTTATAAATATTGGATTTCTGGGCAGATAATCCACTTGCTTCTTTTGGATCATTGGATAATAATATTAATGACATTTTATAATATATATATTATATTAATTTAAATGCTACAAAAAAATATTAAAAATATTATTGTTCTTAAAAATTATATTTATCTATATAAATGAGCGAATTATTTGAGAGTGATGCACCGATAAAATTACCACCCAAAACAAGAAATGATTATAAAAACCGAGATATATTTGAAATGAATGAACCAAAAAAGAAAAACAAAAAATCTACATCCAAAAAGATAAGTAATAAATCCAAAAGTAAGTAAAAAAGTAAGTAAATATTTTTACTTACTTTAAATTTTTAAAAAAAATTAAAAAAATTATATGATTATATGACTACTTTGCGTCTTATTTCTTTATTATTATTATTATTATTATTATTAAAGTAAGTAAGGTAAGTAAGACAAGTAAAAAACAAAGTTTTATAAAACTATTTTTTATTTTAATATATATCTAATATTTTTTACTTAGATACCTTCTTACTCACCTTACTCTTTTTTAATCCGATATATTTTTCCCATTCATCCATTGCCACATCTAAATCTTTAATATATACTTTGCCTTTTTGACCTTTTTTTTGTGCTTTTAATATTACGATTTCATCACTTAAATTTCTAAACTTTCTCCAAAAATGAACATTATTCATTTGTCTTTCATTTTTAGTTAGATTAGATTTATATAAATCATATATATCAGATTTAGATACTGGACAATCTTCATCATCTAATTCAAATTCATAATCAATTTCACCTGTAATTAAATTACCATAAAATACTTCAACACTATTTAAATTTTGAATTATTTGTTCCGCATGTAATTCACTCTTTTCAAATACTCTACTATCATAATTAGTAATATCACGATTGTATAAAAAGTTTGCTATTTCTTGTAATGGTGTTTTTGCAATTTGTTTGTAGTAAGAAGGATCATATTTTTTATTTTTACATTCTCGTAAATTAAATCTTCTATCATTATTATTTATATTAACTATCCAATCTTCATTTGTGGTGATGATAGTATTAGAAAAGTTATTTATGGTGTATGAATTTTTATTTTTTTTATTTATTACAATCGTGCTATCGGTTATAAATTCTTTGAATGAACCAACCATTTTTTTATCTCCGCCCCAATTTGTTTCATTTAAATTTACAAGTATTTTACCCTCCGCATCTCCATTAAAATCTCCAATGATATGTTTTAGATTGCTTGTGGAATAATAATATTTAGTACCAATAATTTTTCCAATCATATCTAATATGATACTTTTACCAACCCCTTCAACAGAATGTAAAACTAAACATATATTATTTTTTTTATGTGGAGTTTGTAATATCTTTGCAAACCAATTCAATATATATTCATATGTGTTTTCATCATCATCCGCCCATATATGTCTAATATGATTTAACCAATCGGATATATTATCTAAATTATATTCATTAGTATTTTTTATTTCAAATCCACGCCATATATTAAATTCATTTATAGAATGATTATTTAATGGATTGAAAACAATTTTATCTACATTTTTTCTATCTTCGGAACTTAACCAAACATCAAATGGATTTATTTTTTCGGTTTTTTTATCAGTTGTTATTTTAAAAATATATTTCATATAAAATTGTTTAGCAATGGCGGTTTTATTTTGTATATAATTATCATTGCTGTAATATAATATATCACCAGTAGCGGTATAATACATACATTCTAAATTCATATTTTCAATTAAAGTTCCATCATAATACCATTTTTCATATTTATTTTTTGGTGGATAATCTTCCATATTCCATTTGAGTAATTGTTTATAACTTAATTTACGATTTGCATTTTCATATTGTTTAGAAAATTCATCCCATTTTTTTTTAATACTATTTATACCATCATACTTATCACTATTTTTACTCCAAGTATTATAAATTTTAAAACCAATATCATTTCCATCAAAGTTATTATAACATATAAATCCAACTTTTAACCATGTATCAAAATCATCATATCTCGGTTTAATTGAATCTAGATGTTTTATAAAATCTTCTTTATTACATTTTGGTAAAATAATATCTTCATTTATTTCACCCCATTCTTCATCAACAGAAGAAGGTGGAGTTACTGGTGGTGAAGCATTTTTAACACCCATAGCGTATTCATCAAAATATTTTTTAATATCATTCCATTCGTAAGTTTTAATAGTTCCATTAACAATTCTATTTTTAGTTTCCCATATATTCTTTTTATATTTAATTAGATCAACTTCAATTTCTTTATCTTTATAAACTTTATTTTCCATAGAATATTCTGGAACATTCATGATGTTAAGATAAAAATGAAACCCTTTGCGAGTTTCGGTCATTGCAACACAATCATCATTTAATTTATTAAATAAAGGACAATCAATTTCATTAGTATCATAATCAATAACATATAAATTTGGAACATATTTCAAAAATACACTTAATGAATTGTGATTAGAATTACCGCGACCTTTGGATTGTAGTTCATCATATGGTAGTTTATTATTTTCGTTGATTGGAATTTTTTTACCTGAACTATCAATATTAATATCAATGTATCTCCAACATTTTAATTTATTTTGTTTTTCAATATCTTGTAGAAATTCTTTAACATTTCGTTCAATTATTTTAACTTCCATAATATTATTATTCATATTTTTATTTTCATTCGCAACTTTATCGTTCATCTTATATATTATACATAGATTTTATTTTTAAGTATATTTATCCATTTAAAATTCCAGATAGATAAAAATTTATTTTATTTATTTATTTTAATTTATTTTTTTGAAGGATATACACCACATTTCCATTTATCTAATGGTTCATGGTTAGTATGTCTTTCATGTCCATGCATATTTAATGTAAGAATCGCAGCAAATAAAGGAGACCCGTGAATCCAGTGTCCATATCCCCCACGAATATAAAGAGTATAATCATCATCGCTTATATTTGAGATATTGCGAAACAAATAATCATTTTGCTCAATGAGTCGTTTAATTGCTTCTACTTGTTTTATTCTTATTTCTTTTGTCGCCATTTATATATCTGTTTTTATTTACCGATATAGAATATTAAAATTCAAATTTATTTTTAAGTCGTGTATCGTCTTATTTATTTATAATTAAAAATAAAAGTCAAATTTATTTTTATATTTAAAAATAAAATTCTATGTTATAATAAATGTCCCATACTTTATATATATTTTATAAAGATGAAAGAATGGCGTTGTTTAAAACAAATACGACTGACTTAAATGAAATGTATGAATATTGTTCAAAGGAATTAATATTGGATGGATTTAAAAAAAAAATGGATATAAAATACCAGATAAAATTTTTTAAAAATTTTTTGGAACAAATATACAAAAGAAAAAGAAATAGTTATAAAATTAGACATAGTGATTTATTAATGTTTCGTGATGTGGCATTTGCATTATATAAGTATAATGAATATGATTTAAATGATATAATTGTTTTAAAAAATAAATAAATTATAAATTCGACACATCCATCTCACCATCTACGATACGAGCAGTCCGTCCATATTCAAGATAAGTTCTTACTTGATATGTACCAGCTGGGAAATCACCACTAAGATGTAATTCAATACCATCAGATTCCACACGACCATTAGAAAGTTGAGTTCCCATAATGAAAAAACGACCTGGCAAGGTAGTTGTCTGAACTTTATTTTCAAACTTGGTATTAACTAAATAACCACCGCCTTCACGAGAATATTCAGAACGAGTAACAAAAGGAAGACCTTCCGATTTGGTTAGTTCGGTGAATATTTCTGCTTTATTTTCTAAACTCTGCGAGAATTCAAAACGCGATTTATATTTGAGATTATATTTCACATCTCCCGTTGTAACACCCGTCGCAATATTTACAGTTGGGTCATCGGGAGCAATCATATTATATTTATTTACGATTCCTTGATCTGAATCTACTCCGCTTGCCGCGTCTTCACGAGATAGTATAGTCAAAGCACGGGATACAAGGCGGTTATTCATACCAAGAGAACGAACAATTCCACTTGCCAAATCTCCTTCTGTAACCGTAGTTTTAGCAAGACGATAATCGGGGAAGGTTAAATCAATTACGGGGTTGGCATCTCTAAATCGGTTCATAGCATCGTCCTGAACATAACTTATATAATCTGCGCATAGTTTTAATTCATTTTTATCAATTAAGAAATCTCCGCCAGTAGTAGACCCAGCACCAAACGATACACGATCTAATTGAGTTTTAGACCAAAATAATTCTACAATTAGACCTTGCTCAATTAAATATAAAGGCAGTTGCTGAGTTTTCAAGAAAGGAAACAAACTATCAAGCGTCAAAGAATAAGTGGGCGATTGAGTCGGAGCACCACCATCCATATTTGCAAATTCTAACTGATTAAGATTCTGTCCATCGCGTCCCGCATTGGCGGGGTCTACTCCATATTCACGACCATTATCCAAACCATACCCATAACTCTCAGCACCGGTATCTTCAATGGCCGCACCAGTCCAGCGAATATGACGAAAAGCATGGTTCATTGTCCGACCATCAACATATTGATTTCTTTCTTTATTTACTTCATTGGAAACCATAGTAGATTTAATCGAATGGAAATTTCCAAAATCCGATATATCATTAATTGTCTGTCCACTTTTTCGAACCTTCAAGCGGCATCCAGACAGCACACTAGCAACTCCGATATTCTGGGGATAGAAACTACGACCTTTTCCAGCAGCGGGTATTAAACTTAAAAATATTTTAGATTTGGAATGTAAAAAACCTTTCTGTGGGAGATTGAAAGAAGCATAACCAGTTTGAGTGGCAGTTGCTTCTTGGTATGTAGAAGTTTCTAGCAAATCAGTTTCAACATGCTGACCATAATCGGATGGTATATCATCAAGGCGGATTAAATCGGGAACAACAGACATTTTATATAATAATTAATAAATTAAAAAAAATTAAAAAAAATTAAAAAATAAAAACATAGATATTATCCCCATATTCTTTGACAAGCAACTTCAAATATTTCATCATCTTTTTCAATTCCAATAAAATTACGATTCATATTGGAACAAGCGACACCAGTAGACCCCGACCCCATTGTTGGATCTAAAACAACATCACCTTCTTTTGAATAATATTTTAATAACCATTCCATCAATGCAACTGGTTTTTCGGTTGAATGTTTTCCACGAGTAGATTTAATTTCTAACATTGTTGTTGGTAATGGTGGTTCATATCTACTCTCACCATTATTTCTTTCTTTAAAATCATTTCTATTTATATCACCATATAGATCGCTTTCCGATTTAAAATCATATTTAACAACGGATACGGGTAAAGGTGGATCATAAATACTTTCTGAATTATTTCGTTCTTTAAAATCATTTCTATTTATATCACCATATAGATCACTTTCTGAATTATTTCGTTCTTTAACAACGGATACTGGTAAAGGTGGTTCATAAGTTTTTGCTCCATTACATCTCCCCATTTTTCTATATTCTTTTTCATCGCTTTTAGCATCACTATATATATTTTTTTCTTTAACAACGGATACTGGTAATGGTGGATCATATTGTGCTTGATCACTTTGTCTTATAATTGGTTTCTTTCTTTTTTCAGTGTCATAAGTATTAGTTCCGTGTTTCGTATCTTTAATAATTTTTTCTGGTGGTGGTTTAAGAAACTTATGTTTATGAGTACTTAAATCATAAAAGGGTAATTTTTCATAAAATGCATATACCATTTCATGTTTTCTCATCGGCATCTTTTTAGCACTTAAAAATCCCGCAGGAGCAGATTTAACCCATACTAAATCATATCGAAAAGGACATTTCTTCGGTGCGGAATTAATTAATTCAACACCAAATTTAGTTGTAGTAGTCATAAATATCGGTGTATTTATTTTTTTAATTCTCATTATTTCATTCCAAAATTGTTTTAAATCTATACAACAATCCCATTTGCAACTTGTTTGACCATAAGGTAAATCACAGAAAATAAAATCAATTGAATTGTCTTCTAAATTTTTCATTTCTTCTAAACAATCTCCATGTAAAAGTTGTGCCATTTATAATATATAATATATTTTAATTTACATATCCAAAACGCTTTTTAAATGCTTTTATATTTTCTCGTCTGCTTGTTGAATTTCCCCAAAGAATCCAACGACTTAAAGCACCTGCGGACTCGGGGTTGTTCCAATTTTCTCGCTTTCTATGTCTATCTAAATATCTTTTTCGTTGTTCTTTATCTTTTGTAATGGTATAATCTTCCATATTTTCTGAACCGAAATGAATTGTTTTTTTACTCCCATTGTGTCGTGTAAAAACTGCTTTTAATTTTTTACCACTTCTATCTGATTTAGTTATGGATAAATACGGCATATTATAATATATCGTATATTTAAAAATAGTTATAAAAATTTTTAGAAAATCCAACCACTTCTAATCTGTGATTGGTCAGATGTATTATTAATTAAATCATTTAATAACTTCTTTAATTCCACCATTTCATTTGATAAATCAGTTATATCAGAATTAAGAATTTTAATCTGTGAACATATAGATTCTAACATATCACGATTACTTTTTTTCATATCATTTGTTTGATTGTTTTTATCCATACCTTATTTATAATATATATAATATTTATTTTAAACTTTATTTTTAAAATTCTTCCAAATCAGATATAAATTCTGACATTGCATTAAAAGTATATCGTCTTTGTTTAGCATATTGATTCGCTTTATCGCGATTATTTTCTCGGTAGTTTTTTAAATATTTTTTAATTTTTTCAGAATGTTCCTGACGATAAATTTTTTTTTTTGATTTATTTTTTTCATATTGCTTCCTACGTTTTTCATTTATTTCATCTCTATTTTTAATATAATATTGTTTTTGTCTTTCTTTTATTTTATCGAGATTATTTTTAACATATTCTTTATTTTTTTGTTTAATTTTTTGACAATTATCTTCTCTCCATTTTCGGGATTGATTAACTCTTTTAAGGCGATTATCTTTGTACCATTTCTTTTCATATTCTTTTCGTTCTTCATCAGTACGAAATGCCCTTCTGATATTAACTAATTCGTATCCATCGGAAATATACTTATCAATCCAATATTGTTCTCTAACTCTTAATTCCATATCATTACTACAAGGATATGATTCAATTAAAGATATATTATAATCACCCAATTCTATAACATATATAGAACTACAAGAATGATTGCGTTCAATATCTTTGAGATGTTTATCTAATCTAACATTTAAATTATTAATAGTCGAACCAATATATATTTTATCTGTATTTTTTGAAATAATTTCATAAATTTTTCCATTTGAATATTCGGTCATAATATAAAACTTTAATAATAGTATTTTATTTTTTCAAATTTTTTTCCGCTTCTTCTCTCGCAAATCTTTCTCTCATTTGTTCCAATATATCGAATGTAGTTCTTCGTGTCTTTTCAATACGATAAACAATTACGGATTTTTCGGAACATCTTGCGGGTGATCCATTTGGGTCGCAAATTTTTGTAGTAATACTTGATAATATCTTTGGTTTAGTAATTGTATGTTGAATAGAACCGGGCGATGAAACATAGTAATCTTTAACATCACTTGTTTTTGAAGCGATTGCCACCAGTGGATATGCGGTATTACCATCTCCCATTGTATTTATATTATTACTTAATAAATCGCTCCGAATACCATAATATCCATTATCTAATTGAACTGGATAATCTTCACCAATAAATCGTGTAGAAGTAGCAGATTCTATTATTTCTGGTAAAAATTTAAGATAATTATTTGTAATGTGTCCTTCACCGGCGTGTTCTCCCATGTGATATGCAAAAAATTGATATGGTTTACAAATACCACCATCGTGGAAAGAATTATAAAATTTATCTTGACTCCAAGATTTACTATCAAGTGTAAGTATATTACAATTAGTTGTTAATATATTTGTATTAACAATTTTCCCCGACATTCTAGTATTTCTATCACTTGCCACCACACCGCTATTAAATTGTTTATAAACAAAACCAAGACGACCCCATAAACCATCATCAAATGTGGTTTCGTCATATCCAAAATCTTCAATGAATATTCCAGTAGTAGTATCAAATATAGTAAAGGTTGATAAATTACGATTTACTCGTGTATATGAATCGGGTTGTTCTGTTGGATTAGAATTAGTATAATCAAACTTAACAATTTCTTCATAAGGAAATTGAACTGGACTCCAATTATTATATTTTTGAGTTGGATTTATTTTATAAACTGTATTACCTTCATCACCAGTCGGTGCTAAATTCAATTCATCTAATCCACCCTTATTTAAATCTGTATGTAGATTTGCAAAACTAAAATGATTTCCATCATAAGTTATATTTGGTCTATCTGCTCCGAGATATTGTTTTTTATTTGTAACTTGTAAATTATGTCCATATTCATTATACACGGATGGATTACCAGAGTTTCCGACTTGTGGATTATTCACATCGGGGAATGAATAACCATATTGTGTAGTCGTCCCATCATAATCTGTTGTTGGCGGTGGGTCTACATTACCTGGATATGGTTTATTATAAGAATACTCGGGAATACCAGTTGTTAAATTTATGAAGGCATTTCCCCAAGCATTAAAGTGTCTGTCATAACCAAGTTTCATAGATAATGAATCGGTTAATATTCCATTAACACCATCACTGGCGTGAGTAAAGAATGTCGGTGGTAATCCAATATTTCTACCAGTATTCGGAAGTTTTACCGGGTCATTTAATTCACCTTGAAGAACATTTGGAAATATCATAATATAATCTACTCCAAATATAGTTGTTTTTCCAAATGCTCCATAAGTTAATTTTTTACTCGTAACTCCTTCTTCATAAATTTCATAACCCAATGGTGTATCATAATATTTATCTCGTTGTAATGGGTCATAAGCAAAAAAGAAACTTCTTGATTGTGCTTTTTCATCGTGGGTTCTACTCCGAGTTGCTTGGTCTAATCCGCCCAATTGATTCATACCATTACCAATCCAATCATAATAACTATTTCCAAGTTGTATTCGTGATATATTTACACCGCCAGATGTCCCATCATTTGCTAATGAATTATTTAATTTCATAAATAGACAATCATTCATATGTAAATATCTTGCATTATTTACATTTACATGAACATTAACATTATTCTCAGATACATAAGGATTTGCGGAAAACTCGTGAACTCCGACATCAATGTTTTCGGAAGCATCGCTCCATAATTTAATATTTTTTTCTTTAAAAAGTTCTGGATATATTTCTTGTGATTCGATAAAGTTTTTTAATTTGGTTAAATTATCATTATTATATTCTAAATTTAAAATCATTCCATATCTTTTATAATGTAAATGTGTTCCATCTAAATCAGCAAGATGTCTTAAACTAAAACCAAATATATCATTTAATTTTATACCCGCTTCATATATCTCTGGTCTCTTACATCCGATATATTGATATGATTGATAATAATCAACACAACGATTAGTTTGTCTCCCATCAATAAATCCAGCAACTTTATTTTTTACTTTCCATTCACCGCCAACTAATTCCACTAATGTCGGGCCGTCAATACCAACTTGAACACCAGTCGGGGCAGTATTATTATTTACACAAGTTTCATAATTAGTATTTGTTTGGAAAAAATCATTTGAACT
>CENS01002485.1_pt1 | contig 17739 bp, 28 predicted proteins | sample 530201 | NCBI WGS metagenome assembly CENS01 (sample SAMEA2619747, study PRJEB7988) | marine metagenome | biome: marine biome (ENVO:00000447); feature: surface water layer (ENVO:00002042); material: "saline water (ENVO:00002010), including plankton (ENVO:xxxxxxxx)" | depth 5 m | reverse complement strand
CCTATACCTATATTTGTGGGCAATGCTAGTGGGTAAGTAATAGCCATTTATGCAAAATTCCTTCCATAACTACCGCCACGCCTTTTAGCGTCTGCAACAGCAGCTTTTGCACTTTGCGCTATTTCTGGCATTAACGACCTAATTTCTGTTCTTACTGTCTGCTGCACCCCTGTACTAACGTTTATTGTTTGATTTACCACAATATCGCCACCACCAGAAGGCTGTAAATTGCCGCTTGTAGGTGGGTAAAATACTTCTGGCCCACGTTCACCCACAACAATGCCTTTACCAGCCTCTACAGGGCCACCATACGCGCCAGCGCCACCTATAGGTACATAACCACCCCCAATAGAAGGCGTGAAACCAAAAATGCCCATTGCTGCGTTTACTAAACGCTGTACGACTAAAACCCTATATAATTCTTTAATAACCATAGAAGCCATATTTTTAAACGCGTCTTTAACAGACATTGTACCATCTGCTAACGCCATCATGCTATCTTCCATTGATCTTGCAAACGTATTCGCTACTTTTGTGTAGTCGATTAGTTCACCTGTTGCTATTTGGTACTGTTGGGTGGCTACTGATGTAGCTTCTGCATGTTGTGCCTCTGTGATTGCGCCAATTTCTCTAGCACGATTAAGCTTTTCAAGATTGTTATTGTATTCTGCTGTTGCATCAATTAATGGCTTAAACTTTTTAGCAAAACTAATAAGTTCTGTTTGTTCTTTTTTACGTGCTGCATCTGCTGTTGGGTCAGGTTTTCCATCTTTGTCTGTAATTTCACCGCCCATACGCATCATTAATAAATCTGTTGCTGAAGGTAATACGCTACCCCTTCCACCTCTGGGCACGCCTATCGGAATTTCTACATTTAAAGGTGTATTATTAACTTTATCAATACTTTCCTTTAAATCATTATACATTTGAACAAGCTTTGAACCATCTTCTTGACCCTGCAAAGCCGCCCGTGCAAGTTCTAGCTGTTTATCTTTTTGTTCGTCTGTTACAGGATTTAATTCTAATAAAGCTGCGCGTAAATTTTCATAAGCAATTATTTGATCTTCTGGTTCAAATGCGCCTTCTAGTGCTGCAAAAGCTTCAACTAATGCGTCTGCCTGTTCTTCTGTTGCGCCTAACTGATCTTGTAATTTTCTGCTTGCTGCGCCAAAACGTTCTGAGCCGTACTTTATACGTTCAAAAATACCCTGATTTCCTGAAAATTCTGACAATTTGTTACCAACAGCGTCTAAATCCCTGACTAAACCAGCAAGTATTAATTCCTGTAACGACTCTCTGGCTTCTTTTACGCTTGCAGCAAAAATACCAAATTCTTCATCTAAAGTTGATAGTGGTATAGATGTTTTTTCTAAGTGTTCTGCTGCGTCACCTAAATCAGCACTAAAATCGTCAAGCATTTCGCCAGCACTTTTAGCCTTCTGACCCATGCTAGTAAACATCGCAATAAGTGGAAAACCAACAGCAGCAATAACACCCAAAATAGGCAGCACGACACCCATTGTACCGCCTAATATAGCAAAACCGCCAGCTAATTGCGGTAGCTGCATACCCAAAACACGAAATACATTTGTACCCATAGAAGCTTGTACAGCTATATCGCCTAACTGGTTAGCAGTGTTTTGAAACACAAACCTTGACTGTGCTGACATATTAGTAACCTTACTAAAACGGCCACCCATTCTATCTACAGCACTGCCTGCCTGCGTTGCTTTTTGTTTTACTTGGTCTGTTGCACTAGAAAATTGATCTGCGCCTTGCTTTGCGCCCGTGCTGTCAATGTTTAATCTGAGTGTTGATTGTGCCATTGTTCACGCTCCGCTTTATCTAATGCCATAACAAATCTTGCTAATCTTGACCTTTCAATTTCGCAATCAATACCAGCGTGTTTGCAGTATGCCATAATTTCTGTAAATGGTATAGGCGCAACGCCGTTAAAACTTATTTGTCTTGAATTACGTAAAGAATTAAACGCTATCCATGCAGTTAAATTATTTGGTATTGGCTTTTTTGTTATGTCCAGCGCACCCTTTGCAATCAAATACTGTTCATCTTTTGGTGAATATTGATATGACCAAAGAAGTGCGCTAATTAGTTTTTTTCCGTTTCCTTATCTGCTTCTGTTATAAAATTTGCTAAATCATCTACATATTTCGCAAAATCTACGAAATAATTAGAAATTTCTTCTATCCTAACATCTGCTAAGGCCATAAAGGTGCTTTTTACACAATTCATGTTTTTGCCATCATTTTTAATATTAGTATTCCAATGAATAACACACGCGTCAAACAACGCGCCAAATTGCATTTTACCTATAGTTTTTGTATTTTCAGCGGCTTTTTTAGCAAACTTTTCTCTATCTTTTATAAACTCTGCTGCTTGCATAGTTTGTATTTGTCTATTTAATTCTATGTCATCACGTAATTTAATTAATTTGTGATTTAACCATCCACCAGCACGACATTTTATTTCTATAAATGTTGTTTCGCCTGATAGAAAATCTAGTTCTGATGAAAATTCCCTACGAAATATTTGATCAGACATATTTGGTTGCGTTAATTTAAGCATCGGTTTTCCTTTGTCGGTTAAGTGGGGGGATACTTACCGACAAAGAAATATCCCCCCTAAGTGCTGCACTTATTCTTCTGTCGGTATACTTTTATCGCTAATAGCTAAATTGGGCTTGTCGGCTAAACCCAGTTTTTTAGCTACTTCTTCATTTACTTTATCGCCTTTACGGTAAGTAACTTCTTTATCATCAACTACTGCTGAAAATTTAGATTGCACAACAAACATTAGCTTACTGCCCTTGTTAGTTTAACTGAAGCATCTTCAGTTGCTTCGTCATACATTGCGCGTATTGTTACGTCTTGCATTGCTGCTGTTCCCGTAAAATCTAAATTAGATGTTGTGAATTTGCACTTAGGGAAAACTAGCGTGTATTTAGAACCAGACACCGACCCTAAAGGGAAGGTAGTAGAAAAAAGGGTGTGGTTATTATCACGCGCTGCGTTGTACATAGAAGCAAAGTTGCTATCGACATACACCCTAGCTGTAATTTCTGCTAATAACGCGCCTTTTGTAATACCGCCTTTAGCATAATCAGAACCTAATTTATTCTGCGCTTCACGACCTTCGTAAGTAAAATTAATTGTTGCACTTTCAAACGCGTCTAGCGTGTAACCTGCCATTGCGATTGTGCCAACATCTAAACCACTGGATAACGGTGTTCTTTGTGATTGATCCGTATAGGTAGCGCCAGTAATTGCGCTAGTTGTCGTATCTGCTGACCCCATACCTAATAGATCAAATGCAAACGTAATATCTGCGTTAGAAGTTAGCGTTATTGAGCCGCCAGAAACTTCTACACCCGTGTAACGCATCATTGTATTTGTGCCGCCATCGCCTGCTGCAATTGCGTTTTCTACAGTAAATGTTTGGGTTGTTTTAGCATTTTTTAGTACATCAGTTGCCCATGTACCTTGCAAAAGGCTTTCTAACATATCGTCATAAGCGCCGTATACTAAAGTACCTGACATTGTGCCAGCTACATCTATACCACCTATAGACGTTTCTACTGCTTCACCTTTACCAGCTAATGAACGGTGTTCAATAATGTTAGGTGTTGCGGTCATATTTATTGGTACATCACTATTAGTAAATGATGGTGTTGATGGTGTTGTGTTTGCTGTAGTTTCAGCCACAAAAGCTGATCTAAGCTGATTTGATGCAATGCCAACCATTTATGGCCTCCTATTTATATTCATAACGCACAAATGGCGCGTTAAAGGTTGCTATGTGGAAAGGTATATCAGAAATTTCAGCAGATATATAGGGGTGCTGTTGATCTGGTGAAAATCTAATAAATGTGTCGGTTGTCGCTATCGCACCCTTATCATTTAATCTTTTATCGTGGAACAAAGTATCTAATTCTTCCGCATGTTGCCGCCATGCGTTTGTACCTTTGCCGCCATCAGTAAATATTTGTATTTGTATTAAACCTATATAGTCTATTCTATTTGTTGTGCCACCAATAGACCCCTGAAAAGCCTGACCGTTTTGTATTGTCAGGCGTATACTTTCAGAAGTTGGTTCAAATTCGTGACCGTCAAATCCTATTGGGGTGCGTTCTCCCCAGTATCTAAGCAAATATTTTTCTATCGCTTTGCGTTCTGTTGAATAGCTCATATAAGAATTTCCCTATATTTTGCGCTTATTTCAGAAAGCGTTAAAGCAACCATTCCATTAGGCGCTTGCTTTGACCACCCGTTTTCTAATCGGTTGCCGTATGGCAAGTTGTTTTGAATATAAATTCTGCTGTTATTTATATCAAATGCTTCTACCGCTGCCATGCCTTTATTGATGGTTGCTGAACCATTTACATCTGTTTGCTGCGTTTCTGTTAAGTTTGGGCTATCTACTGAAACTATCCAGTTACCGCGAAAACGTCCAGTGTCTACAGGTGATTTTAATACAACACCGCGTAAGCTATCCATTGCAATAACCTGTATTGCATCTTCTATTTTTTCGTTTGTATCTAGCACCTGTTTATTTAACTTTAGGCTAAAATCTTTGGCGTTCTTTACGTTCGTCATTTTTTCGCCACCACTGCGTAAACCAAAGAAACAGAGCCTGCTACTGCTTGCGCCCGTCTAACAACATAATTATCACTTCCGATTGTAAGCGTGTAACCTTCTTTTGCGGCTGCGCTAAAACCTTCCAGCAATACTAATTCTTCTTTTGGGCCTTGCACGTAATCGGTAAAAATATCTTTTGCTGGCTTTTCTGTGTCAAATACAACTCTACCCGTTATCGACGTTGTTGCTTGTGAATAATTACCTTCGTCCACGTCATAGGTATGATCGTAATTTGTAGCATATGATAGCGTAGCATCTTTAATAACATCAGTTATTGCTGCATGGACTGCATCAAAAGCTGCATCTGCTATCGCTGTTACAGTAGTCATGCACGTAAAACCTTAATTTGTGCGCCACCAAATTCTGTATATGGCGCTAATAAACCTTCGATTGCTACATACCTTGGCACTTCACGGTAATTAGTATATTCTGTTTCACTTTCTACTGACCCAGCCTTTGATTTTGTACGCTTAATTGCTCCGTATGAAACGGTTGAAAATGGGGTAGCACCGCTATGAATAAGATACGCCATTTCTGCTTGCGCATCTTTTATGTCTTGTGGAACTGTGTCTGGATCAATAGGCCAATCTTTAACTAACATTGTACCCGTCAATCTAGGCCATTCCATAGCCTGATAACGATATTGTCTTTCACCAACATAATTATATGTGCGGTTAAGATAATCAGCCGCTTTTACTAAGTTTGCTTCGTGGTCTGCATCATGCCCATGTTGCGTTAAATCTACATTTCTTTCTGACCAAAATGTTTGCCACTCTGTTAAAGTTATATAACTATTGGTTGTTGTACCGCCTACTGTAGTAATTAACGCCATTATTTAGCCGCCTTTTTCTTTGCCGCTGGTTTCTTCTTTGCTTTTTTTGCTGGTGCTTTACCGCCTTCCCACGCTTCGTTTACGTCTGGTGTAGAAGGGTCATCAGCTTGTAATTGCCCGTTAGCTTTTCTTGCCCTTTTCGGTTCTGCGTCAAATAATGTGTGAATTTTTGGGTTATAGTCTGCTTCGTTAATTATAGCATAACCATCTTTCCCAGTGTCGTGTTTAATTTTAACTGTATTCATTTCTTTTTGGCCTTTCTTTTACGGCTAACACGTTTACCACGCGCTACCATTAAATTAGCCCAAGCATTAGGGTACTTTATACCACGTCTACGGCTTATTTCTTTTGCGCGTCTTTTTTGTGCCTTTGTAAGTTTAGCCATGTTGTTACCATTTTACCCTTGCGGCCCAATATGCTGCTGACATTTTGCCTTTAGCTATATTTTTTCTATGACGCGCCATAAATGATTTTCTTCTAGCTTTTTGTGCTGCTGATTTAGGATTTTTGCCAGCACCTCTAACGCCCTGTTGACCAAATCTAATAGTTTTTACTTTAGACCCTACTTTAGCTAGTACCACATGCGATTTTTTCGGGTGGTTTGGTGTTCGTTTAGGCTTATTATAGCCTTTAACGCCTAGCCGTTTTATGCGTGGGTCTTTCGTCATTACTTCTTTTTCTTCTTGGCTTTCTTAGGCTTTTTTTTAACGATCATGCCTTTTTTCTTCAAATACGCTCTTGGCATTTTAATTCCTTTTAAAAGGGAAAGGGGGAATAATCCCCCTAACCGTTTAACCCATAACGATAGCAATTGCATCGCTGTTCCACGCTTTGTAACCCCAAACCGCACCAACTTGGATCATTGCTTTATTGAAGCCTTTATATACGGCTACTTCAAAAACTAATCCTGACGTTGGGTCTTGAACTACTAGCGTATCTTCTGCTGCATCACCGCCTACTGGTTTTGCTGGCGCTCTCATTGCTAGTTCTAGACCTGCTTGGTGCATCATTACGTTAGCAGTGTAGTTATTACCTACTGTAATAGCTGCATTGTCTGCTGCTGCTGCACGTAAACCAATGTCACCGATAACTAGCGAACCACCACTTAGCGCAGTGTTAACTACATAGTTATTTGTGTCACCAGCAAGCGTGATAATATCACCAGCTAGGATTGTACCAGAACCGCCATCTGCTGCAATGGTTGTATCTCCCACTGCTGAAGAAGCATCATTAAGAAGGTAAGAAGTACCTGTACCTTTAGTGTGCGAAATTACTTGCCCACTTTCTTTTAATGATACGCCTTGCAAGTTTAGCAATTCGCCTCTGCGCAATAGATCATCACCACCAGCAGTATTAACCTGCTGCAATGACGCTAGATTACGTAGATTTGTACCTGCTGCTGTATTAACAACTAAGCTTGTGCGCCCGTCATTTACTGGCATACCGTTGTCAGCAAGAATTTGTCTAGCTTCTGCAACTGCATTGAAGTTAGAACCAAATGGCGTAGTGCCTGCTGTACCTACCGCACGGGAAGCGTTTTTATATGCTTCGCCTGCCAAGTCTGCTTCCATTTCGTTTACTAGTGTTCGCATAGCTTGCTGAATTTGTGCGCCATAAACGGTTTCATAACCTGCGCCACCATCCAAAAAGCGTACATCTTCGCCAGTATACGGGATTTGCACACCGCGTTGCTCAGTAATCGTAAGCGTTTTGTTACCCAAAGTTTGATCTGTACCTTCTGGTATTGTCATACTTGGGCTAATTGTAACCGCTGATGCGGCTGGTGTTGTGAACGAACGAACAGTTTGACCAACTGCTGCTTGCTCAGAACCTGCATTAACTGTTGATGCAGGGATAAAGCCGACTAGTTCGCGGCCTACAATGTCAGCGGCTTTGTAAATGTCAGCCGCTAGATCAGTTAAGGTATTAGCCATAACATTTCCTTTCTTTTGCGGTTAGCCATTAACGACCTTGCCGCCATTCTTAAAAAATAGTGAGCGTTCACGTTGACCCATTGTATTGAATTGTGTTCGCGTCACTTGTGAATTTACAGACTTACCGCCTGTACTCGCTGGTGGTTTGCCTCCACCTGAAACGCCAACATCTTTAACGAACATTTGGCCTGTTTCCGACGCTGCAAGTTCTTTAGCTAGATCACTTAGTGTTGCGTAACCATCGCTGCCCGTACCTGCTAGGGGTTTGGAATTATCCACTGACATTATACGGATATTTCCATTTTCGTCAAATCCAATTCTAGATTGAGCCATTAAGACCAAAGGTTGTAACCCTTGCGACACTATATTTTCTGCTGCTAATGACGATTTTAATTCTGCTAATGCGTTCTTTTGTAGCAAATCCATACGCTGAGAACGTTCATCAGATAGCTGTTCTTCATATTGCGCTTTAATTTGCGACACTATTTCTGTTTGATTTGGTGTCGGTTCTTCTGGTTTCGTTTTTAATGTATCTATTTCAGCACGTAAACTTTCTACAGTTTTACGCCTGCGCATGGCTTCTTCACGCGTATCAACTAGCTTTTGGTTTACTTCGCTTAATTCGCTTTGCAGTTTTTTTACTAAATCATCATTAGTATTTTCAACTGCTTCTACTTCTTCAACTATTTCTTTTTCTTCACTCATTTAAGGTTTCCTTTACGCTGCGCCATCTTCACGCTGTACAAATAAAGCTTCTACAAGTGTTTCTAAATGCGCTTTTTCTGTACCTTTTGCAGATTTAATTAGTTCATCTAATTGTTCTTCTGCGTCATCGGGCATTGGCACTTTGCCCAATAATTCAAATGCTTGATCTATTTTAGTAGTTTCTTCAGACATTATAACGATCCCTTTGTCGGTAGAATTTTAGTATTTCAGGGTGTATGCGATAAAATTGGCTTTCATCACCTTGCATATATATCGTAAAAGTTTCGGCTATATATTCTTTATGATTTGTTTGCGCGTATTTACTAACCAAATACGACCAACCTTCACCAATAACGTTGTCATTAGACATAATGCTATCAATCTCTTGCCTATGAAAGCCGTGCAATCTATGCCCGTTTTCGTGGTAGCCTATATCTTTAATTGTTCTAACTGGTGTCCATTCAACAGTATTGCGTTTAAACATTAACTCACGCACCTTTTCAGATGGTTTAGCTTGTATTTTACCTGTAACATCTGCAAAACGTTCATATTTACCCGTCTGCAATACTTGTGTGTATTTTTTGTGATAGAAATTATTATAATCAGTGTTTTGGTACAAAACTTCTACATCTTTATTAGCGCCTTTTTTCTCTAATAAATAATGGTCATATTCCATTGAAAACGCCGCCATAGCGTTTCTACTTCTACGATAACGTACAGGCGCTTTAGATCGACCGCCGAAATATTTCATTTTGGGCAAATCAAAACGTTCCATTACTTCGCGGCTTGCTACAACTGTATCTCTAATTGCATCAGGTTTTGAACCAGCCGCTAACCCTTCTTCAAAAGAAATATAATCTAGAACAAGTTGCCGTGCTTCTGGTAAGTTTTTAACTTGCCTTACGCTTGTTTCATCGAAAACTTGTTGCCGTTTGCGTGTTGGTTCAGGTTGCGGCGTAGGTTTTTCTTGCGGTTTTGGTTTATTTTTAGTTCCGTAAACTTGTGACCAGATAGTTTTTTCACGTTTTTCTATTTCTTTTAATGTAAATTCGCGCCCACCTTCATCAACAAATCTATCCATTTTCAAGCCAGCACGAAATAATTTAGCTTTTTCCCTTCCTAATACATCTTCCTGAAATGCTTTAGGCTGTTTTCTTAACCATCTATCATAGTTTAATTCAGACGAAACTTGACCGTTCATAGATGCACGGGTTGTTTTAACGTCTTTTGTATCTGCTTTTATTCCTAATTCACGCAAAGATTTAACAACTGGTATTGTTGTTGACCTACACGCTGGATGTGCTGGTGGTCTTGGGCCTTCATCAACAGGCCATGTTTTGCCATCTCTTGCCCTGCAAACTGCTGTAGTGCGCCCATCAAGGGTAGCAACCCATTCTACAGCCCGTATGACACGCCTGTTTCTACGGTAGCTTTCATGTTTTGCAACATTGCTTGTGTGCGTTAACGCCGTTCTAGCTGCTGTTTCTGCTGCGCGTCTGCTTCTGCCTTGCGTAAATTGCTGCATTTGCTGCACTATTTCATCTGTCGTTTGGCCTTCGACATAACCCTGCATTACTGCTTGCTTTACACGCCTAAAATGCCCGTCACTTAGGCCATTATACCAATCTTGCAGAAATAAACCTTCAAAGGGTCTTGCTTTAGCTGCTGCGTATATCTGTTCGCCTGATGGTGCTTCCCAATCTAATTCCACAGGCACTAATCCATCTATTATTTTCTTTTGCCAGCGTGTTTCGTGTGCTGACAAATCGCGTATTTCAGCATCTAGGGTTTCTATGACGGGTTCATAACCCTGTTTAATATGTACTTTTATGCGCCTTAAAAGCTTGTCTAAATCCCTACGTTTAAGCTTTTCAATGCGTTGCTTGTACATCATACTGTACATTTCATCGTTGCTGTTGCTCATAAGTGCAACAAGCTTTTTTATAACAGAAGCCTTGTGACGCTCTAAATAATGCGCGTGGCGTACTGTTTCGTCTAAAATGTCATCAGCTAGCGCCATTAACTACTGCTTCATCAGGTTGATCTAATGGTTCAGAACCTAGTAATTCTTGTTCATCTTCTGAATTTACTTCTTCTGATAGTAGATTTCTGCGTTTAGCTTCGTTTATGTATGTTTTTTTAGAAATAACTTCTGCTAGGTGCATTTTATTAAGTGCATCCATATCTAAATGTGACAATGCGTTAGCCGCATAATCTTTGTTTATAATTATTTCTGGCCCTGTTACAATACTCGCTAATTCTGCCATCCACATAAAACATATTTCTAGCGTATCTTTAAGGTTATCTGCCCACATTCCCAACCGACTATTAATTTTGTTTTCGTCGATCATATCGCCAGTTGCTGTAGAAGAACCTGACCGTGTTACAATAAGCTGTAAACCCATTGCCTGCATTTGAAATTCCATGTCTTTTAATTCAGTGCGTCCAGCGTCTATTGCTGCGCCTGAATGTTCTACTACACCTACTTTTGCATTTTCGTTACTAGACCAGAAAGCATATCCAGCACTTTCGGCAAAGCCTTCAAGGTCATCTCTACTGTAACCGTGAAAATACTTCATCGGCGCACGGGCGTGGTGCATTATGTTTGCTTGATCTGATTGTGAACGCCAATGTGCAAGGTTTATTTCTGCTAATCTTTGGTGTGGTGGTTTTGCTAAAAAGTACCCTGTACGGCCTAAATCACACGCCGCAACCATAATTTTAGTCATTCCTGTTGGGTATTCTTCATGTAAAACCCAATCTTCTTTTTGGTTTTGCCTGTAGATACGCACATAAACCGTACCTGTTACGCGCCCATCATCTACAGGAAGCGTTAAAACACGTATTTGCTGCACTTCGTCAGGGTCAAATTCATCGCCTGTTTCTTCTGAAACACGTTCACCAATACGAATTTGCGTTAACATTGGGCTATTGTCGATTACTTCCCACTTATAACCGTAAACATCTTCAAGCTTTAGATGTACAAAATATGGCCTAAAATTGCCTGCTTCAGCTTGCACACGCGTTAGATTATTTGGTCTAGGTGGCGCATCTACCATTATAAAAGAAATACCTGCTGCTTGCGCTTCGTCGAAAACATCACGGGCAAACTGGTTTATATCTCTACCTTCCAAATCTACATTAAAAGCATAAATATCTAAATCAGTATTTGTTTCTGCCAGTTGTAAGGGTATATCAAACACTTTACCTGATAAATCCTCTATTGTTTTGCCCACGCCATCAAATAGCCAAGTAGAAGCCCGTCTAGCATCGTAATCATCTTCTGTTTCTTGTGGGAATTTAGGTAAATATTTTTCGCCTAGCATCCGCATATGTTCGCCACCTTCCATAAGATCGCGGCACGGCGCTGACAATTGCAGCATATATTCTATTTCTTTGCTTCTTTTTGCTACTGAATTACTCATATCCTAATTACCATCTTTCCAGCGGCTTGCGCTTTAATTAAAGGTGCTATTGCATAACGTATCGCATCGGGCGCGTGGTTATTAGCATCCACAACATCAGGTAAAATATCGCCTGACAGTTTATCTATCTTGTGGCTATACATTCTAAAATCATCTATTGCACCCTTACAGCTTGGGTGGATTATGACAGATTTGAAGCCACGAATAAAGCGTATTCCTTCATTTACGCTGTTAGGCCACTTTTTAACGCCTTCCATGCGTGGGAAACCATGTCTTTGCAGGTAAGATATAGTTTTTGGTTCAGCACTATCAGCACGGCTAATATACCTATCAAAATCTGGTATAAACTTGGTAATGAAGTTGTGCGTATCGTCTATTTCTATGCCTACGCCGTAAGCTTCTTTTTCTACGAATAACGTTTCATCATAAACCCAACACTTAACCGCAACTAACGGATCAGGTCTAAAACCAAAATCTACACCTAAATATGGCCCGTCATAAGCTTCGGTAGGTTCAAATTCATCTACTTTCCATTTGCTATAAAATACTTGGCTTTCACTAACGCTTTCATAATCGCCCAACCAGACATGATTGTACCTATCAGGGTCACGCTCTAACGCTGCTTGTGCTAATTCTAACATTGCATCTGGCACAAAAGGGTTATCTGTGTAATTAACATGCACGACATTAGCCATAGAATTGTTATTAAATAGCTGTTCTACCGCGTCATCTTCTTTACGTGGATTCCAGCTAAACCACAATTCAGCGCCATCTTTACGCATTGTAGGGTCAAGTAATTCTATAGAACGGCTAGAAAGGCTTTGCGCTTCTTCACAGAAAGCTATGTCGAAGCCCTCTAGTGATTTAATACTTTCTGCTGTATGGTCTTGCATACCCTGAAATATAATTATTCCTGAAGCATCTACACGGTGTATTTCTGTTGCTTGTATGTCAAACAAGTGACCAACACCCATTTTTTGTATTTTATCTTCTATAAGCTGTTTAGCTGAGAATTTAAGGCTGCGCTGTATTTCCCTTATACAAACAATCCTACTATCAGGGTACATAATTAGACGTTCTACTACACATTCAGCAAAGAAGTGTGATTTACCAGACGCTCGACCACCCTTTGCGCCTAAATATCTTGCGTTAGTTTGCAGTAAAGGCAAAGCCCAACGCGGTGTTTTAATCTGTAGGTTCAACTATTACCCGTTCAATTTTGGTAGGGGTCATAGAACCATCTGGGCTAGTATGCTCTGTTCTATTGGTTTCTTTCCACCCCATTTGAGTTTTCATAAAGAATATAATTGCTGTTAAATCACCTTCGTTAATTTTATCCATTAACTTGTCTGCTACTACATCGAACCGATTTGCCTTCCCCTTTTTATAGTGTTCCATAACCCTTTCATCACGTTCACACATTCTATAAAAGGTGGTGCGAGAAATTCCCATAAAATCAGATACTTGCTCAACTGTGAACTTTCCAGCAAGCTTTTGGATTTGTAACAATTCATCATCTGTAAACTGTTTAGGCTGCGCTGGCATATTGTGCCTTTCTTATTACTATACACCATATATAGCAGTAAATGACCCCTATGCAAAGATAGAGGCCATTCAGGGAGGAACAATTATTATGAAACTTGACTTCAAAGTTCGTAATAATGCAAGCGTATCATAAATTAATAACTTTTACTATATGCTTTTGCTTCCAGATACGGGTTTAAATCTTCTTCAACTATTAATCCCATTCTCAGTAGCTTTTGTTTGCCGCTTCCAGTTACGTAAGTTTCTTCTACACCCTCTAAATTTTTAATACGTTTTGCCGCTATTTTTAGTGGGTCTAACTTCCAATTATTATCGCCTGTTAAATCGGTAAAATGCGGTTTAAGTGGCGCTATCTGTTTAGCAGCTTTCTTTAGTTCTTTTATTGTAGGCCATGTTCTTGTTTCTAAATTACCTAATACTGCTTCTTCAAAATCGTTAAACCATTCTTTGTAGTTCTTAGAAGGCGCTAAATTGTTAATAGTTTTGCATAGAAACAAAGCTTCATCTTTCATCGCTTCAGGGTTGCCAGCTACAGCCCTTGGTGCATTTAATCTAGCAAGCATTTTGTTTGTTAGAATATTTATATCTTGTTCACGCATCATACTTTAACCCTATTGATTTTAAAACTTGTAACTGCACATTATTATTTTGTGGCTTCTGGTCAATTTCATCTGACCATCGTTCTTGATTTAACCATGTTGCAGGGTATGGCACAAACTGTAAATCTTTTTCAGTCAAGCTGTTTTTGTATAAAGTAGCAGAAGCAATAATATAATCAGCATCTTCTTTTTTACATGCTTTAAGCCATGCTGTTCTAGCTGCGCCCTTTCCCTTTTTTCTAGGATATGCTGCATAAAATTCATCAAACTTTGCTATATATATATTAGGTTCTATGGATGGTTCTATGGATGGTTTATCTGAACGTGGTTCAGGGGTAGGGGTGAACGTAGTGCAGGGCATGGGGTGAACGTCATTCAGGGGTGAAACGTGTTCAGGTGTTGATCTGGTGCTTTCTAAGGCCATAATATGCGGTATAGATATACTATAATCTACAGTATAGCCTGAACTACACCTTTTATGCCCAGCTTCAATTAGAACCCCAATAATAACCATTTCTTTAATGTGCTGCCTTACAGCCCTATCGGTTAATTCTAAATCATTTGCCATGTTCTTTTTACTAGTCCAAATGCCTGAACCATCATCACTAGCCTTGTCTGCCATGTAAAGCAAAATAGCCTTTTTTGTTGGCGAACCTATCTTTTTTGTTTGTATAATAGACGAAATCTTGTTACTCATTATGTGACCTCTATGGTTGGGTATTAAAAGCCTGTATGAAATAATACCTATTTACTCTAATATTGCAAAACCCCTAATCTAACGGTTGGGGGTTTTTTTATTTGTACTGTAAATAATCGGATAGCTTTTCTGCTGTTTCATATTTAACGTTAACATCACCTTGCTGTATTTTGTACAAAGTAGGTTTTGATATACCAGATATTTCGGCAACTTTTTTAATTGCTCGATCTTGCAACATTTCCGACATGACCGATAATCTTAATATGGTTTGGTTTTCCATTTTTCACCTTTGGTTTACTATTTGTATAAATTAGCTTTACAGTATGTAATCTATCGTGTAAAGCTGGTTTTGCAATAACGGAGTAACGACATGGATAATAAATGTGGGTTAAAATACCCTGTACCAGCAACAATTAGCTTATTTATAACAAAAGCAATTTCAGAAGAAACCGACAAAAATATTAAAGAAAACAAACCTTTTACATTTAGCATTTCTGCATGTCAAATTATAGAAGAAGCTATTAAGAAAGCATGTTCGGAATTTGATGAACATGGCATTTATGCAGGCATATCAGGGGAAAAGAAAAATGACTAAAGAAATACCGACAAAACTCAAAGAACTTTTAACGCAAGTAAAAATGACTGAAAAACAAGCTACGTGGGATTGTCACGGTACTTTTGTTGTTTTGCATAAAGCATTAGAACGTATTGCAGCGCACAAAAATATTGTTTTTGACCAGCCTACTATAATTGCTAGTGACGTTACAGCAAAACAGGCTGTAATGCTTGTTACTGGTCACATGGGCGAAGCTACTGAATGGTCTATAGGCGAAGCAGCGCCATATAATAACAAAAACGGCTACCCTTTTGCTATGGCAGAAAAACGCGCAAAAGATCGCGTTATACTTAAACTTGTTGGTTTACATGGTGAAGTATACAGCCAAGACGAAGCAGAAGATTTTAATTTAGCGCAAGCATTAGCAGAATTAGAGCCTGAAAAAAGACGCTCAATAGAAAAATGGCGCAAAGGTTTTAGTTTTTGTGATAGGCAATTAGCATTAGATGAAGCTATAGAACAATGGCGCACTTGGCGCGACAAATACGACATACCGTCAGATGTATGCCAATACGTAGAAAACGTTATAGATGAAAAACAAATTGAACTAGGAATACAAGTATGAAACTTATAACTATTGTGGGCGCATTGGGTAAAGATAGCGAGTTGCGCAGTAACGAACGCGGTGAATTTATAGCGTTTTCCGTAGCCGTAAATAAAAGCTACAAAAAAGATAGTGGCGTTGATTGGTTTGGGGTTAGTTATTATAACACAAACCTACACCAGCATCTAAAAAAAGGCCAAAAGGTTGTAGTATCTGGGGAACTGTTAATAAGTGAAAAGCAATCGCCAGATGGTTCGACGCGTGTTTTTCATAATGTAAAAGCAAACCAAATAGAATTTGCAGGCAGTAAGCCAAGGCAAGAAACAAGAACGCAAAACAACAACTATACAGAACACGATAATCAACAAAGAAATGATTTGGACAATGAAATCCCGTTCTAAACCACAAGTGGTAAAGGCTAATGGGCATTTATTGCCCGTTACCCAATATGATGCAGAACGATTAGAAGATTTTAAAGAAGGGCAGGTTTTTAACGTTAGCGCAACTGGCAAAAGGTCTAATCCGCATCACAATATGTACTGGTCAGTGTTACGCAACGTATGCAAGGCAACGGGTAAATGGCCTACAGAAAAGCAGCTACACAACGAATTAAAATTTGCGTGTGGTTATTGGTCTATGCACTATAGCAGCATTTCTGGCGCATTTCTGAGGCTACCAGATAGCATTTCTTTTGAAACAATGACCCAGCAAGAATTTAATACGTATTTTGAAAGCGCAATGCAGAAACTTGCTGAAGCAATAGGGTATGATCCAACACATGACGAATTTAGCTAAAAAACCGCCTTTAGGCCAAAAAGTAAAAACAAAGAAAAAAGACGCTAAATATTTACTTAAAGTACGGCAAATGCCCTGCTGCGTCTGTAAACGCTTTGGTGAAAGCCAGAACAGCCCTACAACAGCGCATCATCCAATACACGATAGATTTAGCACTGAGAAACGGCCTGACAGCACTGCTATACCGTTATGTGAGGGGCATCATCAAGGGCTTTGGGATCAGACTAAAATAGCTTTACATAAAGAAACAAAGCTGTGGCGTGAAACATACGGCCCAGATTGGAGTTATTCGCCTTCTTCAGTCCATGATACCGCCATATAAAGAAATGCGCCACGATCAGGATGGCAAAACATCTTCCTAGCTTTTATACTTGTTACCTGCGCATCACTTTTAAACAAAGTACCTTGCAGCCCGTCTAAGGCCACTTTCACAATATTATCTAAATCGGGTTTACTTGTATGACTTATAGCGTTGTATTCCGCGTGTAATTGTTTCACTTTTGACCATGAAGTAGGTATCTGCATAAACGCTATTACTTCTACGCTTACAGGACGTAATGTTTGATATACGTCTTGTTTTACCATAGCAGCCCATGCAGCAGCATGTATGCGCCGTTCATAGTCAACGGTCTTGGCTGGCGTGTAGGTTTTACCGCTTCTTACAAAGCGTGGCCTAGCCTTGCCAATCGGTTGCCCAGATACTTCAATTTCTACTTTGTACATAGCTGCAAGGTACATGAATTATCGCTTTTGTATAATTATTTTTGCTTTTTCTTACTTAGTTTACAAATTAGCACTTGCGCTTTACTTATAGATGTATATACTTAACTTATAAACGGAGGAACTTATTATGTTTAGACAGTATGTAATCACAGTAACCGAAACAACTACTAGCCGTGATGGTCAATGTAGCCACATTTGCGATAAAAGATACGTAAACGGTGTTAAAGGTGACATGTTAGAACTTGATTGTGTTGCTTATAAAACTTTTGATATGTGTACAGATGCAGAAAGTTTTATTGAGCAATTACCAGTTAGTCGCTCTTGGGCTGCTGGCAAGTACATCAACACTTACGTATACAATGTTGAAGCTATTGATTATACACACGCAAATTTTCACGGTTATTCTGATAAACAACCATATGAAATAGTTAGGGTTATATCACCGCGAACTTTAGAAGTTAGATTACTTGACGCGGAACTTGATCCAACATGGAAACCAGAAACCGTTAAAGGTGGCTTTTCAGGTTACACTGTAAATAATCACCAACAAAAATGGTTATATAATACTAACGCGAAAAATGACACTGTGCGTATCCGTAGACGCAAAGATGGATATTATTACTCATCTATCGGACGCCACGCATTAGCGACTGCACCTTCTAAATTTCA
>CENS01009515.1_pt1 | contig 17775 bp, 20 predicted proteins | sample 530201 | NCBI WGS metagenome assembly CENS01 (sample SAMEA2619747, study PRJEB7988) | marine metagenome | biome: marine biome (ENVO:00000447); feature: surface water layer (ENVO:00002042); material: "saline water (ENVO:00002010), including plankton (ENVO:xxxxxxxx)" | depth 5 m | reverse complement strand
AACAACAGCATTGCTACTAGCTTTGTGGCAAGTGGTAGTGCGAAGGCTTATGGGAACATTGAACAAGGCACAACGGCCTTAAAAAGTGGCAGTTTAAATACCGCTAGTGTTTCAGATGATGGTCAAGGTATTTGTACTATTTCCTATACATCAGCTATGTCAGATTCTAATTATGCAATAGCAGGTTATGTGTATAACGACAGGACTGGTCTTGTTAATGCTACTTCTGGATACACCTATACTACCACGCAAAAAAAGTTTGATGTTGTAGATTCTAGGGATGTAAGCAGAGAGGATTATGATTTTACATATACTGTTAATGGAGACCTCGCATGAGTAAAGCAGCAGAACTAGCCGCACTGATTGGTTCGCAGTCGGCGTTGTCGAACAGGAACCTGATTATCAACGGTGCGATGCAGGTGTGGCAACGGGGTACAGGAAGCACTGCTGTTGGTTCTACAAATACTTATCATGCAGACCGTTGGCTTGCTCGTGAAGATAGCGATGGTTCTTTGACAACAGAGCAGTCAACAGATGCACCAGCTAATTTTAAGTACTCTAATAAAGTAACTGTAACCAGCGCAGACACATCTATTGGTGCGGCACAAAAATGTTACTTTTCACAAAGAGTAGAAGGTACTGTATTTGACAGTTTAGGTTTTGGTACATCAGCGGCAAAAACTACAACCTTATCTTTTTATGTAAAAAGTAGTTTAACTGGAACTTTTAGTGGCTCTCTTACAAATGATAATAACAACCGTTCATATCCGTATGAATACACAATTAGTAGTGCTAATACTTGGGAACGTAAATCTGTAACTTTTCCCGGTGATACTACTGGAACGTGGGATACAGGGTCATCAGATTGGCTGGAGTTGTATTGGGATTTAGGTATAGGTTCTAACTTTGAAGGCAGTGCTGGTGCTTGGGTAGCGGCGCAAGATTTTGGCACATCAGGTTCAACTAAACTTATTGGAACTAACGGAGCAACGTGGCTTATCTCTGGTGTTCAATGGGAGCAGGGCGAACAGGCCACGCCTTTTGAGCATCGGTCGTTTGGCGATGAGTTGGCGGCGTGTCAGCGGTACACATATAAAGCAACAGCAGACAGTTCTTACGGACATTTTGGTGGTGGTTATGGTGCAACTACAACAATAGCGTATGCTAATATTCCTTTGCCTGTTAAAATGCGGGCTATCCCGTCATTAACTACTAGCGGTAGTTTTCGTAACTATACTGCCGCTAACTCAGGACGAGCAATAACTACAGGACCATCTGCTCTTAACTCAGGTACAACAATGTATTCAACTCAAGCAACATCTAGCAGTGCGGGAATAGGTCAAGGTGATTTTGTTTTTTTGGCTGCTAATAACGATGCAGATGCCTTTTTGTTGTTTGATGCAGAACTTTAAGGATTAATATAATGGTAATTACAAATGCAAAATACAACTCACAAGATGGTCAGAATTGTAGTGTTAACGCAACCATTGATGGCACTGAAATGTCAGTACCACTAGACCCAGCCAACCGCCACTACGCAGAAATCCTACGCCAAGTAGCCGCTGGCGATTTGACGATAGCTGACGCTGATTAATGAAGATGGTACAGCAACAGGAACAAACCTTGAAAGTAGCAATGGACTTGGAGTCACACGAGAAAGAGTGTGCGATGTTCCGTGAGTTGGTACACGGTAAGCTGGACAGTTTAGACAAGCGCATGTGGCGTCTGGAAGCAATGATAATGGGTAGCACAGTAATGGTAGTGGCTATGGTCGTTACAGTATTTATGGGAATGAATTAATATGGCGATGTTCAAAGCATTTAAACCTGAAGCAATGAATAAGATTGCAGGGGCAATGGGATATACTGGTAACATGGATTCATTCCAGCAGTATATTGAACAAGACCCAGCACGTAAAGCACGTATGAATGGTTTTGTACAAGCTGCACAGACTATGGCTAAAGGTGGTATGGTACGTAAGATGCAGACAGGTGGTAATGTACAGCCACTAGCCCAAGCTGCTGTGCCACAACAAGGTGATATGTCAGGTAAAACAATTACTGACATTGCTGCTGAACGTGCCTTTACACCGGGTATGCCTACAGGTTCTACTATTACACCCGTAGGAACTGTAGCTACACAACAGCAAGATATTAATGTAGGTGCAGGTCAAGTATCTGGTACAGTTGCAGTGCCTACAGCACAAGCAGGTACAGCGTTAGCTGCTCAACCAGCACAGGAAACAGCTAATGTAATGCAAGCTGCTACTGCTGCGCCAGCGGTTGATGCGGCTATGACAGCTACACAAGCTGCACAACTTAATCCTGCTGACCCACGCGCACAGGTAGCTGCCGCACAACAGACTGCTACCAGCGTAGGCAATCTATCTGCTGCACAAGGTAATGCTACACTAATTAATTCCCCTGTACAACGTCAGATACAGTCAGGTGAACTTATATCTGGTTCTGCTGATGCACAGACTGCTGCTACATTTACTGAGCAGATACAAGAAGCACAGGCTACACCAACACAACAAGCTACAGTACAAGGCCAACTAGCCTCAATGACTGCTAACTTTGATGCGACTAACCCACCATCATGGGCTGCTGGCGCATTAAGGGGTGCTACACAGGCAATGGCAGCACGTGGCTTGGGTTCTAGCAGCCTAGCAGGTCAGGCTATTGTACAGGCTACGTTGGAAGCTGCACTGCCTATCGCACAAGCTGATGCTTCTACACAGGCACAGTTTGAATCACAGAATTTATCTAACAGACAGCAACGTGCAATGCTTGCGGCACAACAACGTGCTACATTTATGGGTCAGGAGTTTGACCAAGCATTCCAATCACGTGTACAAAATGCAGCCAAGGTTAGTGATGTAGCTAACATGAACTTTACTGCTGAACAGCAGGTACAGTTAGAAAACTCTCGTGCTGCTAATACAATGAACCTAAACAACCTGTCTAACTCACAGGCATTAGTTATAGCTGAAGCATCTGCCCTAGCTAATATGGACTTGTCTAATCTTAATAATCGCCAGCAAGCTGCAGTTATGAATGCTCAATCATTCTTACAGTCAGACATGGCTAACTTATCTAATCAACAACAAACAGAAATGCTTAAAGCACAACAGCGTGTACAGTCTTTGTTTACTGACCAAGCTGCTACTAACGCTTCGCGGCAGTTCAATGCATCTAGTCAGAATCAAACTGACCAGTTCTTCTCTTCTCTAGCGAATCAGGTATCGCAGTTTAACGCATCACAATCAAATGCGCAAGCACAATTTAATGCTGGTGAACGTAATGTACTTGAACGCTTTAACAGTGAACTAAACAACCAGCGTGACCAGTTCAATGCCAGTAACCAGCTTGCTATTGAACAGAGTAATGCTGTGTGGCGTAGAGAGATTGCTACAGCAGATACTGCCGCAGTCAATCGTGCTAACGAACTCAACGCTAACTCTGTACTTGATATGTCTAAGAGTGCTTATGATAATCTGTGGGGTTACTATGCTGATACGATGGAATGGGCATGGACATCTGCAGAGAATGAGCAGAACCGTACTGCAGACATGGCTATTGCTGCGCTTAATGCAGATGAACGTGCTAAGATTGCTAAAGAACAATCGGGTACAGCAGCAGGTACTGCTATTGGTGGACTGATTGGTACACTTGGTAGTGCCTTTATATCATCTAAGTTCTGTTGGGTAGCACGTGAAGTGTATGGTGAAGGAGACCCACGCTGGTATGCCTTCCGTATCTGGCTAAAGTACAAAGCACCTAAATGGTTGTACGCAATATATGCAAAGCATGGTGAAGATTTTGCTAAGTTTATTAGCAACAAGCCAGCACTTAAGTGGATTGTTCGCCAGCTTATGAATACAGTAGTTGACAAGACAAGGAAAATACGTTATGCTTACTAATCCAGCAAGACAACTATATATTAATATGGATATTGAAAACTTAGAACAGCCTGAAGATGACAAACCTACAGGTGGTCTACTGTCTCCTCGTAAGTCTATGTTAACACAACCCCCTAGCGTAGCTTCACAACCTGCTGTGCGTGTTGGACAACATATGCTTATCCTACGTAAACAAAGAGAGAAGCTAAATGGCTGAACCACAACCCCTTCTTGATGCACCTATTCCGGGCATGGCACTTACTGCTGAACTAGGTGGTAGACCTTGGCAGTCTCCGGCACAGTACCCTACAGTAGATGGGGCCATTGAATACTATATGTCTCGTATGGCTACAGATGAGTTTGCTGACAGCTTGCTTGAAGTCATGGAGATGGGCATTCCTCTGACTACTCTAGCTAATACAATTCAAATGTCTAGTGTAATGGAAGGCAAGCACTCTGTAGATGTTGGTATGCTAGTCATGCCTATGCTTATTGAGATGATGATGCTGATTGGTGACAGTGCTGGTATTGAGTATGACAACGGACTAACTGAGTTAAAGGATGATACCACTAAGGATGCTGTACTAGATAATATCCGGCGTAAGCTAAAGGAAAAGATTGGTGAGAAAGAAGAAACACCTGAAGTAGAAGATGTTGAAGAAGAAATAGAAGAGCCTACAGGCTTGATGGCACGGAGAAAGTAATGAGTTTTTTTGAGGGCATACTTACTGGTGCTGCTACTAGCATTGATACACAGCTAAAGAAAGATATGGAACGTACACAGGAACGTGCTGAAGGTATGGCACAGTACCGTGTAACCCGTAGACGTGCAGAGATTGAACGCCAAGACAAAGAGAAGCGAGAAGTAAGTGATGTGCTTAATAAACTTGCAGGACTTGTTGGCGGTGACGTAGATAAAGCAGCACAGTTGTATGTATCTGGTGGTAAAAGTGTAGCTGGTGGTACTGCGTTATATGATGAACTTAAGAAAAATGCAGATGCTGGTAAAGATATTAGTACAGCAATAGGATTTGCTGAACCTCGTGCTAAACCCGGACAGCTTACAGAGTATGTAAGTCAGTTTATTACTCCTATTACTGCTTTACCTGCTATGGAAGGTGAAATGAAAGGTTCTGGTTTGTATGGTGCTATGTTTAAACCTGACCTTGCTAAGACAGTTATGCAACAGGTTGAAGAAGAAGCACCACTACCAGCTTCAGAGAAATTCTTAGAGGGTGCTGGTCCATCTGCTGCTAAGATTGACCGCACTGGTTTCTTAGCTGCCGAAGAATATAAGGAAACAGTAGCACAACGTGAACGAGGTGCCGCTAAAGAAAAAAGAGAAGTAACTGCCTTTACCTCTGCGGAAGCACGTTATAAATCTGCTGAAGCAAGGGCGGTTTCTGCTGAAGCAAGAGCAAAAACAGCCGCTGCAACAGAAGATGAAATTAGAAAAGCGCAAGAAGCACGTGCTGTAGCAGAAGAAGCACGAAAAGTTGTAGCCGAAACCCGAAAGGCCGAAGAGTTTGTAAGTCAACAAAAACTTACAGGATTGTCTATTGAAGAAAAACAAATTGCCCTTCTAAAAGAAAAAGACCACCCTGAGTTTGCTACCTTTGAAAAGATGGCAGTCTATGCGTCCACTAAACTAAATACACCGGGGCTTACAACAGACCAAACAAATACATTCAATCAAATGTATGATGATGCTATTGCTGGTGCGCTTGCGTATGAAGGTGCGACTGATTCAACAGTACCTAAACCTGCCTTTTCACCATCCTCTTTAGATAGTATTATTGATAATGCAATTGAACGACAGCTTAAACCTATTGGTTTAGTAGCTGGAGTAGACCAGAAAATTGAAGACTTGATTGAAGGTAATGAATCTAAGTACTTTGACAATATGTCAATTGCTCTTGGTAATATTACTAAACGTCTTACTACTGCTGATGGTAGTATGCCAGCAGAAGCACAACGTGCTATTGCAGCAGAGAAAGAAGCCCTATCCAATAGAATACAAGGTTACTCTGACAACATAGCTAATGCCTATGCTACAGCGGATGGCACTAATAGAAATCCAAAGCCAGATAACTTTAAAGATATAAGTACAGTGGATACAGCAACTTCAACTATTATGACTGCTAATAGCGGATTGTCAAAGCTAGAAGCTATAAGAGAATATGGTAGAACTTCTTTAAAACCGGGAGATGTTGTTGAAATGCAAGAGCCTACAAGCAGTGGTGGTGTAAGAACATTCTATTCTGTCTGGACAGGTACAAGGTATGTTAGATAATGGCAACACAATTTCCGGGTCTTTTTGAGGAAGAAGAAAAACCTAAGAAAATTGAATCTGAATTACCTATTGATAATGAAGAAGATTCATGGCTAGGTAATGTTATTCTAGGTAATGCAGAAGCAGAAAAAGTAACCTCTGATGCCACTACAGATGTACCTGAAATCGGAGATAGAGGAAGTGTAATAGATGAAGATGACTCACAATTTAATTTAGCAAATCATTACTATAATAAATATCCTGAATTGTACGAAACAGAAAGTGTAATTAATTCAGAAGGTCAAGACCGACAGATACCTACGAAGTTAAAAAATATACAAAAGGCTAGAGAGTTAGGAATTATATCAGAAGTTCCTACAGGTCCTGTTGTTCCTACTGATGATACGCCTTTACGTGATATTCAAATAGATGATACAACAGAAGGTTTAGGATTAGTATATAATCAAAGAAGTGATGCATTAAGACTAGAAAGAAATTCTGCTAGAGCAGACATGACACGCCTTGAAAGAGGCTCTGCTGAAAGAGAAGAACAGGCATTAAACATAGAAGCTGATGCAGAAGAAGCAGGTATGTCTGTAGACCAGTACACAGAAGAAGTACTAATTCCTAAAACCTTTACTGAAGAAAAATCACCTGTACTTAATAAACTATTTACTGCTGCCCCGTGGACTTTTGACATATTGAATGGTGCAGTAACAGGTTTGCAAATAGGTGCAGATGGATTTCAAGATAGTCTTCAGTATGTATTTGAAGGTATGCAAAAACATACACCGGATACTTATGATGTCTTTACTAAGTTGATGGTAGGTAGTAAAGCTACACCAAAAACTATGGCGGGTAAGGGTGGAAGAGAAGCATTTAACTTCTTAGTCTTTACTGATAGTTTGGGTGCAGGTGTATCTGGTGTTGTATCTAAGACAGCTACTAAGATAGCCACCACCACTAAAGAATCTCGTGCTGCTATGGCGGCAGCAAAAGAATTAGATAAGGCTATAGCAAAACAAGTATCCATTAAAGACGGATTAATGAGTGGTGCTAAGAAGAAAAAAGAGATTGCTAATGCCGGAAAAGAAGTCAAAGCAGCAAAGGAAAAGCTAAATAAAGCTGTTGGTGTAGAAATAGCCGCAACGGATGCTAAGAAAGCTGCTATACGTAAAGCTGCCGAAGAAGCTGTAGATAAACGTGCTGGCAGAAAGATGAATATTCAAGTAGCAAAGCAAGCTACGGAAATGGATGTAGCAGCTAAAGCTGAAGCAGCAAAGAAAGCTGCAGCAGGGCAGACTGAATTAAGTACCCGTGTTATTAAAGAGTTTGAACAGAAGATAGGTGCTAGGTCATTAGATAATATAGATGAAGTCATTGATGAATCAAAGATTATATCCACAGATAAAGATGGTGTACTTACTGTTGACGGTGATAAGGCAAGGGCAGTTGGCTTAGAAACTGCAAGAGAAGTGTCAAATAGAAAGGGTACACTAAGAGAGTTCCTTACAGGTAATAGCCTAGAGACAGAAGCGGCGTTGCAAGCTGACCTTCTTGGTGAATTAACTCAACCACTATTAAAGCCAGAGAAATTTGATGGTATAATAGCCGCCGCAGCAGAATTAAAAGAACGCATCCCTTCCGCTTTTGATAATAACAAAACTGTTATAGATAATCTCTTTGAACTTACCGTCAATAAAGATTTAGGACTTGGCGGTGATGAATTAATAGATGTACTTAATAAGTATAATATATCTTTTGAAGATTATGTTCTTACTGTTGTTGGTTCTGGCTCTGAAGCAGGTAGACTATTACAGAAGCTATCTCAAATTAAACGCATACGACCTACTAATGAATTAATCGCAATGCAAGAATCTATAACTACAGCTAATCAAGGTAAGATACGTGATGCTGTAATGCGTATAGAAGGTGTTCGCCGTGGTGGGCTTGTATCACAGGTAGCTACCGCCGCTAGAAACCTATCTTCCGCTGGCATACGTGCGCCACTAGAAGGGCTTGGTAATGTAATGGACACTGCCCTACTGAACCTTAGTGATGAAGGCGTGGGTGCAGGAGCAAAGGCTTTAGTTAGCAAAGCTAATTGGGAAGATAGTTTCAGACATATGAAGTATATGTTTGGTCAAAATGCTAGTGATAGTAAAGACTATGTGGACTTTATATTAGGTCAACCCGAACTTGCTAAACAATTTGACATGATGTTTAACAACATTAACGAAATTCAAATGTCAACAGGTAGAGGTAGAGCAGCAGCACAACAGGCTGACCGTCTCTTTGATGAGGCAAAGGAAGCTGCTCGTGTAGCTAAACGTAAGTTTGACCCTATTGCTGCTCGTGAAGCGGCAGTAGCAGAAGCTAACAGACTTACATCTGGTACAACAGGAGACACACTAGCTAAAGGGTTTGATAACTTCTTATCTGAACTAGAAGATGGCGTAGGTGTACTTAATGGACCTAACCGTTGGCAAGAATACTTAGTTAGACGCGCCGCATTTCTAGGTGAACTAGAACGCCTTGTTAAACGCGAATACAAGATTGATTTAATAGACACATTAAACAATGGTAAGATACGCGACTTACTAAATGATGCGTCTTCAGTACGTCCTGAAGGTGCTAGAGCATTTAAAGATATTGTTGCAGATGCTACCGACAAAGCATTAGATGTGACATATGCTAAACAGCCAGACATTCCTGTGTTTCGTGCTACAGCACAATTCATTACACGTAATGGTCTTACTGCAGTCATAGCCTTTCCTCGTTTCATGTTTAATAGTATGGAACTTATGGGTCAATATGCTGGCGGTGCTTCTATACCACTTACCCGTAAAATGATGGGCATAGTTAATCCTAAATTTGCAGGTAAATTAACTGCTAAAGATAGACAAAGAATTTCTCGTAACATAATAGGTGCTGCTGCTGGTGCGCCAATCATACCTGCAATCGGTGGCGCGGCATTAAATGCAGCAGGGGATAAGTCTGACCCTAATATTGTAACAGATGCATTGCTAGGTATGTCTGCTGTTGGTGCAGCTTATATGATGCGAATAGATGAAGATGCGCCATCAGATTATAAGATGTTAAAGACTACTGAAAATACCGAACTAGATACAACACCACAGTATCCATTGCGTCAATTCTTATATCTAGGCGAAGCTACCAAAAGACTACAGGATGGTACATTTGATGACTGGTTTAATGCTAAAGAATTAGCTGATACTTTTATGGGTAGCAGTATAAGAACAGGCGTAGGCTCTAGCATAATAGATGAAGTTAGAGACTTGTTTAGTGGTACTGACTTAACTAAGGGCGAAGCATTAGGCAGAGGTGCAGGTAAAATACTAGGTGGTTATCTGGCAAGCTGGATGGTTCCCTTTGCACAGATTATTGAAGCGCAACGTGCCGCTGGTATACGCGGTACTACCTATAAAGATTCCGCTACAGACCCAGAGTTAGATGGCTTGACAAGTTTCAAGAAAGCATTTGGGCGTAACTTTACTAGGTTTGAATCTGCTGATGATGAGGCTAAAAGAGCAAAGCGTGAAGGGTTATTCCAAGATGAAAAGAAACGAGTTGCTCCACTAGCCCGTGTTGCAGGTGGACTTAATATAAGTACGTCAGACAGTGACGCCGGAGAATATATAAAGAACTTAGGACTTACTGAATTTGAATTAGGTAGTTCCTCAAAGGTAGGTAGCATTCGTAGATTTGAGAACCAACAACTTAGGGATGCTATACCGGATATAGTATATGCAGCCCAAGCATATGAAGCAAAGCTACGTGATAAGTTTAGAGTTGCACCAAAGTCTATACGTTCTGAAATGACTGAACAAGAATACGTTAATAGTAAAGTACGTTCATTAATAACAAGTCAAATAAAGAGCCTAAAGAGAAAGCTAACTAATGGTAAGAAGCTAAGTGCTAATGCACCTGCATATGTAGAAGCATCCACAGCTTATCGTAGACTACCACCGGAAATAAGAAAGAGTGCGTCTGTAGAGTTCTTAGAAAGAGAAGGTAGATACCCAGATGGTACATCCACTAAGGATTTATATAGACTAGCTGAAATAGGCAAAGCACTAAAGTCAGCATACGAATAATACAAAGGGGGCAATTAAGCCCCCTCTTTTTTTGCAAAGATATATAACACATACATATATAGCATAGCTACAAGTCCTATCATCATTGCCAATACTCCTTTGTCCACCAACCATTTAATTCCCTAGTACAGTCGCAGACCATTTCCGTTACAGCCATGCCCATTATGTAACACAGCCAAAGAACAATCAATATACCGGGTATCTTCCTAGCGATTGTCACCATCACCACTAATTTTCCCACGGTCTTTCCTTCCCTGTAACTTATTCAAGTTAGCTGCCGCCAGTGCCGACAACTCAAAGCCTAAGTCATTGGCTAGTGCCGCACAGTACCAGAGTACATCCCCAATCTCTGCCGCAATCTCCATCTTCTTAACTTCAAATGATTCACGGTCAGCACCGTCACGTATGAACTTCTTGACCTTGTTAGCTACCTCACCAGCTTCACCAGCCAGCCCTAAAGCTGGGTAGGTGATTGCATGTGTCTTAGGGTAGATGGCAAACTCAGCGGCCTTCTCTTGATACTCTTGTAGTTTCATATCTTTGTACCTCTCTTTCATCCAGTTACTAGCGTCTTGCTCTAGCTTGTTCATTGTGTTGTACCCTTTTCAAGTTGACGTAGTAGGCATCATTGTACCCACGTAGCCATTCACGATGCTGCATTGTGTTGTAGTCAATGCCGCTGTCACCTATATAGAACTTACCCTTCTTTGATTTCAGGGTCTTGCCCTTCATAAAAGCATCGAAGCCCCACTGGTATTGTATCTTTAGTGGGGCATCGTACTTAGTCAATCCATTACGCCGCATCAGCTTGTTCCTTGAATGCCTTGATTACATCAGAAGAGAACAGCTTCTGTAGGTTTAGCAAGTACATACGAGATGCATTGTTATCCCCGCCAGAAACACTACGCTTCTTATCTAGGTTAGCGATGATGCGCTTCAACGAGGCAGTATCGAACACCAGTGTTGCAAATGTTTCATCACCAATACATAGATTGTGGAACCAGTAATCTGATTCCGTAGCGTTAATGCCACTTGGTTTGCCGTAGCACTCATACTCAATAGCAATGTTACCAGTCTTTTGCCACACGTCTCTTTCACTTTTCACCTCTATCTTTTTGTCCTGTAGCATATCAGCTACCTGTTGCTCACGTACCTTTCCATACTCTAAATCAATGTCAAACTTCTTACGGTCTTCAATCTTTGGCTCTAGGTTTTTCATTGGTGTTCTCCTTCTCTGCATGTTTCTGTTTAAGTTTTTGCCATTCTTCCCACTGCTCTGACTTACGGGGTGGGTCATATCGTAAGTACCCATCCCGTAATTCCCAGATTAGTTTACCATTATGCAGCATTCAAGTCAACTATTTCACAAGCATCTGCAGTACACGCTAACTCACGTCCACCTGATGTTGTATCTTCTTTCTCAAACTCCTGTAGCAATGACCAGTCCACACTCGTAGGCATTTGTGCCAGCATAGCATCATACTCGTCTTCTGTACAGTCCTGATACGGTGCTTGCTTGTACGTATGGTCACTGAATGGTAGGAAGCTGATGCCTGACACTTCATCAAAGTGTTTGTATACCCACGCACCTACGTCCATCCATTCAGATTCTTTTACAGAGATTGTTACACTAGGCTTGTGTTCACACCAGTGACGCTGGTAGGTAAGCCACAACTCTAGCTGTTCAATAGCTGTCAAGATTGTACGTGTCACTGCACCTCGTGGTGATGCCATAGGGAAGCTGAACACTGTAGTAGATTCAGGCTTCATAACATCAGCCTCTGCTGGGATACCCTGCGATGTAAGGAACTGCGTTAGTGGGTCTTTGTTGTCACCACGTACAGTACGGATGTAGTGTGCATTGTGCCTTGCATGAATGCCACTGGCACTATCTACAAGCTGTGACACTGTACCACTAGGCTTCACACAGGTGATTGCTGTTGACCGTGGTATACCTAGCTTCTTAGCCATACCTTTGTTAGTCTCTACAGCTACCTCACGTAGCAATTCAAGTGTAGCACTAATGTTTGTGCCTAGTGTGGCACTGTTACCTGACAGCAGTTCATTGTCCATGATACCAGTAAGTGATACACCCAACAGTCTTTCTTCCTCTGTGTTCTTCTTCCAGATGTTACGCAGATACTTGAAGTCAGTCAGTGTTGACTGGAATGTACCCAAGATTGTAGCCAAGCCTACTTTAGTAGCTAGTGTCTTTTCTGTATCACCAGCACGTGCTACTACCTCTGACAGATTACAGAACTGGTATGGACGTAGGATTATCTCACTGCAGGGGTTGCAACCGAAGTCATGGTCAGCATCACGTCTGCCATTTTTAGCGGCCTGTACTTGTGCTGACTTACGGTTGAAGATACCACGTTCACCTGACTTACTCTCGTACAGTGACACCCACTCACGCATGAATGTACCCATCTCAGGCTTGCCCTTGTAAGCTACAGAGTTGTTAGCCAACGCACGTTGCCCTTCATTCTCCCACCACATACCGACTTAGCATGTGCCATCTGGTCATCATTAAGATTAGACAATGAAATCAATGCACTACGGCGTACACCACCGACTACAACAACCTCACCAATCTTGCACATTATATCATGGCATTCAATAGGGAACAGCTTACGACCTGCCGCACCCCTAAACTTGTCAATAACAAACTGGAATAGTTCTTCCAGTGGCTCTGGGCCTGATGCTCTACCACCGAATGTCTTTAGTCTTTCACCTGCGGCACGTACTTGTGATACGTCCCACTTAGGTACTTGACCAGCATACAGCATAGCAATCAATTCACGTAGTGACTTAGCCCATCCGGGTCTGCTATCACCCACCTTGATTACTGTATCTGTAAGGTGCATGTCTTCATTAACTGTAGGCATCTTCTCTATGTTGTGTCGTTCCACAGAGAAGCCTACACCTGTGCCACACATTAGGATGTACATAGTCTCATCAAATGCTCTAGGGCTATCCACAGGGACGTATGAGCAGTTGTATGCCCCTACGTGGCAACGGTCTAGTGCAGGGCCAGATGTCATCAAGGCTCTCATGCTAGGCATGATGTCTTGGTTCAGTACAGCTTGCTCTAGTTCACTGCGTAGGCCATCATCCAATACATAATTGCAGGTAGAGTACAGGTGATTCTTCATATAATCAAAGTATCGTTCTACTGTCTCACCCCATGTCTCACGGCGTTGTTCATCTTCCTTCCATCGGGCATACCGTGATAGCGCGATGAAGTTTTGATAGTCTGTTGGTAGGTAATTGCTTTTCATATCTGTCACTCCGTTATTGTTCGTATTGTTCTAATATCAGCACCGTCTACGTCATAGAAGTATTCACGTATGCCATCCTCTATCTCTTCCCCCACCATACCATCAGCAGGGATGGGGTACTCTTCTTCATCTACATCAATGGTAATAAATACTTTAACTCTCATCACTCGCCACCACATCTTCTAGCAGTGTATTGAGATACCACTGTGCCTTCTGCAAGTCTTCTAGTGGCTTGCCCTTGTAGTCAAAACGCCACATATATTTCATTATGTTACCCTGTAAGTAGTACTTGAAGTTTGGACCTAGTGCCGCCTGTATAGCGGCAATACACTCAATGCCAGACTGATTGTAATGCTCTGGACTATTGACCATATCATTATCAGCAGAAGGTGGATAATCTTCTATACTACCTACATCACTTTGCTTCATAGCTTGTTTCATATATGCTTCATGTCTCATGCTGAACCCCCTGTCTTTGAATTAAAGTTAAGATGAACTACGTTACCATCATACTCTTTTTGAACGCCCATCTTCTCCTCTAGTTCTACATTAATATCCATCTCGTTGTCAAGAACTTTCATTACATATTCATGCACAATGTTACGTATGTTTTCTTCCTGTTCCATGATAGGCACAGTAGCACATATCATCTTACAGAAGTGCATGACATTACTGTAGTCTTCATCGTCCATAGGATTGTCAGGGAACGCCATGATTGAGATGTCTATCTCCCCACTCCATGTACCATCATCGTCAGCAAAAGGTCTCACTCGTATTACAAAGTCTTCGTCTTGTATCTTCTCCATCATATCTTCTTTGTTCATTTCTTGGTTCTCCTCTTCACTGTTGAGTTTGGATGACTTATAAAGTCAGGGTGTTTATCTTTGCCTTTCTCTTTTAGCCAGTCCTCTGGAATGATTCGGTCATAGTATCTGAATCCATTCTTAGTACACCAATCACCATAGGATGACTTAGCCCCCTTACGTATCTTACTACGGCTGTTCTCAAACACAAACCGTATATCTAAGTTAGGATGTTGCTTCTTAACTTCAAGATGCTTACGTCTGTCTGCCGCCATGAACCTGCCTTTTACTTCAATGATGATACCATTGTCAAGTATTATGTCAGGTGTATAGGTACGGTAGGCTAGGTCTTGCCATTCAATCTTAACAGCTTCGTATCTGAATGATACCTTATCTGCCTTCAATCTCTCTGCAATAGTTAACTCTAGCCCACTACGATACCCATACTTACGTGCGGTTCTCCATGCCTTATGGTGCAACTACATCTCCTATGTATGATATAGTCGGTGGTGACTTAGCTTTGGACATTACTGCTGGTAGTTCAGTCAGAGTATCCCAGCAATCAAAGCGGTAATTACAGAACCTACAGCCATCGTTGAGTACCTTGTTGCCTGTCTCCTTACCCCTGAATGTCTCAGGTACTGGTTCAAAGCATCGTTCAAACTTGTTCTCTTTCAATGTATCTGCCGTTGCCTGTATCTTATCCACCTCTGCATCTAGGTCTAAGCCTGTAGCTGGTACGTACTTGAACTCGCCATTAGCTTTGTTCACTACCCACCATCCACCAACCTTCTTGCCAGCGGCCTTGGCGTAACCAGCAAGCTGTGCTACGTAACCAAAGCCATCTCCTGATGCTAATGTATCATAAGATTCAAACTTGTTCTGGTACGACCAGTTAGATGCTGACTTAACGTCATCTACTGCACCATCAATTACTATGTCGTATTCACCATTTATCTTATCGTCTTTCAACTCTAGTGTAACCTTGCTTGCATCTTCATACTGCACACCAGCAGACTTTAGCAAGCCCTTGAAGACAGCTTCAACGATGTCTCCAAGCATCATGTTCATCATAAACGTGGTAGGGAAAGGTAGGGCAACTTCTGGTTTGTTCTTGTCATACCATAGCTGGCAGTTAGGTCTGCCAACATTAGACATACGTAACCTGAAGTCACCCCGTGCCTTACCCCCACCGAACTGACGCTTCAGTGCATCGGATACATCATCAGCAACTTGCTTGATTGCATCCTCTGACATAGTGCTACTACCATTAATAGCATTAGTCATGTACTGATGTAACGCCAGTTCAGCAGGGTGTTTCATTATGCTACCTCTTCTTCAACTTCGATGTCAACAATACCATCAACATCCACGTCATCCAAGTCGTTGTCGTGTCTGCTGACAGCCTTCTCTGCATAGGTATTGATGATGTATGTATTGTAGTTCTCAATCCATGCCATGAAGTCAGCGAACCTGTTCTGGTCATCCTGTGACAGTTCGACTGTCTTGGTAACGTCCAGACTAACTACAGGTAGATAGAAGCTACTACCATTAGGTAGCTTACGTTCTTCTGTCTGTGCAGAAATCATGTGTTGTACAGGAAGACGCTTCATCTTAGCCAGCTTGCTAAAGCATGAGCCTACTTCTTTGAAGGCATCACGATTATCAATCTCCCAGATGAATGGTGTAGTCTGTACCTCTACAGAGTTACCGCTTGCATCTACAGGCTCAATCAAATCAACCGTACCTAGTACTACACGTACTCGCTTGACAGACTTGATTAGTTCCTTAGTAGCTTCTGGCAATGACTTGTAGTCTTCAATCCAACCAGAAGGCTTACCACAGTTGAAGCCACCATCATTATCTTTCAAGTCCATGTTGATGTTGTCACTCATCACAGTCTTGACGTAACGATTAGGGGTAGCACCAGATGCCATGACAAACTTCTTATACATGAAGCGTTGCATGAATGGACGCACCTTGATGTCTTTAGCGTAGTAGGTAGGACCATCTGGAATCTCCAGCTTGTAGTGTCCACCTTCAATCACTTCCATGTTGACACGCTTACCATTCACCTCTGCCTCACCCATGATAGGTGTGTGATGAATGCGTAGTCGTGCCAGTGTGCTAGTCTGTTGCTTAGTCGAGCCACCTTCATGGGCGATGCCCATTGCTTTAGACATTGCGGCGTAGTTGTTAGTATCAATTGTTGTAAGTTCAGTCATGTTGTATCTCCTTTTCTGAGTTAAGTTCCATAGTTATATCAGGTTACATCCACTACGTCAAGCCAATTCTTTCCTATTTTTGCTTCTAATAGTAGTGGTACATTGAACACCACACCCCAACGGGACGTGATGAGTGAAGGTAGTGCATCATTAGTAGCGTTGATGACATTGATAACCTGCGATTCTTCGTCAGGGTGTACGTCAATAACAATACTATCATGTACTGAGTTGACTACACAGCTACGCATGTCCTTCAACAGTGCGTCAATGTGTAGCAATGCAACAGGTACAATGTCTGCCGTAGCAAATGATTGCACAGGGTAGTTCTTTATCTGGGTAAAGAATGATACTGTACCATTAGTCTTACGTACAACGTCAGGGAAAGCGAACTGCCTACCTGATGGCGTAGTAATGTGCCTAGTGTTTACAGCTTCTTTAGCCAGTCGGGAATGCCAAGCTGAGACCCCCTTGTACTTCTCGTTGAAGTGCTTGTAGTATGCGGCCTCTGATTGTGACCGTCCGTATCCGCTTGCCCCGTAGAGTGGTGCAAACGTGTGAGCCTTCGCATCTTGGCGAGACGTATGTTGACCAGCATCGGTAATAACTTTAGCGGTATATGCATGTACATCAAATCCAGTAGAGACTTCTTCAATTGCAACTCCATCTTGTGATAGGAATGCGGCGGCGCGGAACTCAAGCTGTGCAAAGTCAGCTTCCATTACCTTACCACCAGCAAACCGTGATACGAATACCTTCTTAACAGGGAAGGTTCCACCTCGCGGCATGTTCTGCATGTTAGGGTCAGCACCAGAGAACCTGCCAGTAGCAGTGCGGTGCTGTAGCAGACGAACATGCAGCTTGCCATCCTGCTTGGTGTGTAGTGCAATGCCATCAACGAATGATGACAGGTATGTGTCAACGGCTGACAGTCTACGTACCTTAGTCAAGAAGTCAACTGCATCTGTCATACCCTTAGACTTAGCGACTGACTCAAGCAACTCAAGGTTAGTCTTGCTAGTACTAAAGCCATTGGCACTAGCCCACTTAGCAGACGGTGGCTTGAACTTTAGTCCAGCCAAGTTTTGACTAGGTATAAGAGTATAACCAGCCCCACTACAACGTGGACATTTATTTGTGTTAGCAAATGGGCTTCCATCTTTCTTTACCTTTCTTAT
>CENS01008758.1_pt1 | contig 17957 bp, 18 predicted proteins | sample 530201 | NCBI WGS metagenome assembly CENS01 (sample SAMEA2619747, study PRJEB7988) | marine metagenome | biome: marine biome (ENVO:00000447); feature: surface water layer (ENVO:00002042); material: "saline water (ENVO:00002010), including plankton (ENVO:xxxxxxxx)" | depth 5 m | reverse complement strand
TGAAGACTGACGGTGCTGGTGCTGTAACATTTACAAGCATCACTCAAGCTACAGGCAATGAGCTTGAGAACGTAGTAGAGGATACTACTCCTCAGCTTGGAGGTACTCTTGATTCTAATGGAAATGGGATTAGGTTCAGGGGTGCTGGCCATGCTAATTACGTAGCGATATCGCCCTCCCCTCTTGAACCATCCTCTAGCGTAACTTTCGTTCCCCCAATCGCTGATGGAACTACTGGTCAAGTATTACGGACTAACGGTAGTGGCAGGCTGAGCTTTACTACTGTTACAAGTGCTACAGGAAACGAGCTGGAAAACGTAGTTGAAGATACTACTCCACAGCTTGGTGGGGATCTAGACGCTCAGTCAAACAACATCACCAACCTTGGTAGCTTAAACGGTACCGCTGCGTCTAAAATTATATCCCGTAGTCTTACTGTTGCCTGCTCCGACGAAACATCGGATTTGACCACGGGTACTGCCAAGGCTACGTTTCGCATGCCTGAAGCGGCAACTATTACTGGGGTGAGGGCATCCGTTACAACGGCTCCCGCTGGGTCTGTGCTTACTGTTGACATCAATAAAGCAGGTGGTGCGACATCTCTCCTATCTACTAAGCTAACCATCGACGCCGGGGAGAAGACCTCTACGACAGCAGCGACAGCCGCTGTTGTTGACACTGACGAAGATGATGTTGCTGATGATGCAGAGATGACTATTGACATTGACACCATTGGTTCATCAACCGCAGGTGCGGGCCTCAAGGTAACTATCTACTACACCCCTGCTTAATGTTCCTGATAAACTCATACGTATATCAGTCATTTAGTGGGTTGGATCTAGCAGACTACTCATCTGACAGTCCTGTACTAGCGCTCAGCACTAGACGCATTAACAGTGGGTATACTGGGCCTCTGATACGTTTGCGTAGAAGTACAGACAGCACTGAGCAAGATTTCGGTTCTGGTCTTGGTATGGGTGAGACAATAGACTACTCCGCTATCGACACGTTTCTTAGCGGTGGTACTGCCCACGTAGTGAAGTGGTACGATCAGAGCGGCCAAGGTCGAGACCTCCAACAACAGACAGCTAGTCGTCAACCAACATTTGATGCTGGTGCAACTACAGGTCGGGCAGTAAATTTTAGTGGTCTTTCAGATTGTCACCTGTCAAGCGTGGCTCAGGTATCAGGCGGGTTTTTTAGCTCTGGACCTGCAGTGAGTATACACCACGCTACAGACAACAACGACAACAGCTTCGCTACTAATATGGCGATTTCTGAGGAGCCACACGACAACGGAGGACTCGACTACTTCAGAACCAACAGGTATGGTACTGTCAACCGATTTATTTGGATGGGCGTTCAGTTTCCTTTATCCCCACCCACTACCTCTGGTAATGAATATAATTACTACCATCATGATGGTTCCAATCTTCGCATGGACATAAACGGTTCGGAGATAGGCTCTACTTCTAATACTACCACCTTTAATTCTGATGGCGACTCCTTTAATTTAGGGGCTGATGCAACAAATCACGAATGGGATGGATATACTTACGAACTAATCATTTTTGATAGCTCTCAATCTACAGCGAACAGTGATGCTATTCGTGATGACATGAACTCACAATACAGCCTATACACCTGATGAGAATCATACGCCTATACCAAGAGCTTTCAGCTCAGCACATACAGCAACTTGCCAACTGGATTAGCACTGTAGAGCAGCGCTATGATAGTGATGGGCAGGTCACATCCAACGTAGCCAACTACAAGAAGCATCCAACTCAAGATATCTGGTTCTTTTACTACAACGATATCGCAGACCACATGGGTGGGATTGGATCTCAGATTATGGAATTTATCCTTGGTACGTATGCGCCAACAGGAAACCCAGTAGTAAACAGAGAGGTATTAGAGATCGTAACTCTAACAGAAGCTGAGTTAGCAGAGTATGATCCACCTGAACCCGAAGAATAAAAAACAATGAGAGATCTAAACAGAATCATCCTGCACTGCTCTGCAACTAGAGAAGGCAAAGACTTTAGTGTAGACACTATTCGTGACTGGCACGTAAGGGGTAATGGCTGGTCAGATATCGGGTATCATTGGGTTATCCGTCTTGACGGCAGCATCGAAGTTGGTCGTCCTTTAGAGAAGTCTGGTGCCCACACTAAAGGCCACAACAAGGATTCAGTTGGGGTATGCTACATCGGTGGCTGTGACGCTGATGGTAAGCCGAAAGACACCATGAGCCCAGAGCAAGAGAAAGCATGGAGAATGATCGTACTGTCTTTGCGCACACTCTACGGAGATCTGACTATTCACGGGCATAACGAATTTGCTAACAAGGCTTGTCCTAGCTTTACCGTTAAGGAGAAGTTTGTTGATATATATTAATCTTAACAATTATGAAGAATGAGAATTGCAACAGTTGTCCTTTGCGCCCTTTCTGCCCTCTTCGCAGGTTGCACTAAAGACATCCTCCCAGAACAAAGAGTAGCAGAAGTATCTTTAGAAGAACTGCTTCAGGGGGATTACCACTGCTACAGGGTGGAGTATCCAGATGGTAGTGACACTTATCACTTCAACGCATCTGTGATGCTTGAACTCATTGGTGACTGGCAGACCACCCCGTCTGCGTTCGACTTGAATGATGACCAGATCGTAGACACCCCAGACATGCTTGATGGGATTGGCGGGTATGGATCTCCACAACCAGACTATCCTTCACTGACAGACTTCACCCCGTTCGACAACTTCGGGGAGGGTAATACATGGCTGACCTATACGGGTTCTGATTCTGACATCGTATTCGGCTGGATGCACCGCACACCATACGACGAAACGAACGAAGCTAACTACGTAGGGTATGAAGGGATCTACACATGGACGCTTGATGTAGTACGATCTAGCGGCACGGTGTACTATTATTTCGTATCAGTATAGATTTTATCTTTGTTCTATGTCTAATTCTCAAAGCGATCGCATAAAGAACATGCTGAAAAAGTATGGTCTCAAGGGCGTAAACAAAGCGAAGGGTACACCCAGCCACCCAAAGAAGTCTCACATGGTGCTCGCTAAAGAGGGCAACAAGGTGAAACTTATTCGTTTCGGAGAAAAGGGAGCTAGTACCGCTGGGAAGCCAAAGGCTGGTGAGTCAGCAAGAATGAAAGCAAAGCGTAAGTCATTCAAGGCTAGACATAGAAAGAACATAAACAAGGGCAAGATGTCCGCTGCTTATTGGGCAGATAAAGTGAAGTGGTAAATGGATTTGACGCAGTACGAAATCTTTGCAATCATCGCCGGATTGGTGGCGACTTGGGTAAAGCATAAGGTAGACTATTCAAAGCTTGAAGCTAAAGTGACGGTGCTTGAAAGCGACAACGCTGATTTCAAAAAAGATCTGAAGACCTTAATTGAGGCAGTTCAAGAAATCAAACTGCTTCTGGCGAAAAACCAAGTGCAATGAGAGCCTTGAAGTACAAGAAAGGCGGTAAGCTCAAAGTATCCAACAAAAAGGTTAGCATTGATCCACCAGCTGGACATCACTGGATGGAAGAGGGTGGTCGTTACTACCTGATGAAAGGAGAGTACAAGCCGCACCCCGGAGCTGTAAAGAAAGCTGCATTCAAATTAGTTGATCATGGCAAAAGCTAAGAAGTTCAACCCCAAGTACACCAAGGGGAGCAAGAACGTAGGGGAGAGGAAGAAGTTGATGGCTGAAATATCTGCCATTTACGACAAGTACAGAGGTACAAAGGACAAGAGAAAAAAGAAGGGATTTCCTCCAGCCGTTGAGCGCAGACTGAAAGCCCTAATGAAACGAAGAGATCAGATATGAAGGTTCTAAAGAAAGGTGGATCAATGGCTAGCCTTGATGCCGCAGAAAAAGAAGTGTATAGGAGAGGTTTGGCCGCTTACATGTCTTCGGGTAACAGACCTAAAGTATCTCAACACGCTTGGGCAATGGCTAGAGTAAAGAGTGACTTCGGGAAGAAAGAAGCTGCTAAGATTCGAGCCAAGAAAGGCAAGAAAAAATAAAGCTATATTTGCAATAAACAACCCTATAAACAATGGCACTCGCTACAACTCCACAGGTTACAGCTACGCTCAACATCACCAGCCCGAACTTGCTGAACGACTCGCTGGCGTTGTCTGTAACCAGCAAACTCTACAAAGCTGGTACATCAGAGTCTATTGATCAGACCACAGGTCTGTCAAGAACTTCTTACGCCAGCGTAACCAACGAACCTTTGTTCCTTGCTTCTGATTATGAAGATAGCAAAGCGCACAAGATCTACATTAAGAACACCTCAAGCAGCACTTCTGAATTTGTGACAATCAGTATCGCTACTGGTGCTACCTCTACAAACGTAGAGATTGGTGTTCTGTATGGAGGTGATTTTGCATACTTCCCTTGGTCTGGAGAATATGACATCGACATTAGCACTTCTGCTACTATCGTCGTAGAGTCTATGCTCCTGCACGAAGGTTAACCCTGACCAAGGATACGCTCAATACAAATATCAATTAAATGGAAAATACAGAGAATATTGTTCCAGAGGCCCAGACTGAGGATACCACTCAGTCTTGGTCTTTTGTAACAGATGAGGAGGCAGCGGCTGGAATGGCTGCTCAACAAGAGGCTCCCGTGGAGACGCAAGAGCCTGAGGTTCAACAAGAAGTGCAAGCAGAAGCACCTGTAGAAGCACCTGTTGACGAGCCTCAAGTAGAGCAACCAGTTCAAGAAGCTCCCTCGCAAGAAACAGTTTTTGATGCCACCACGGATGACTTCGTGACTGAGCAACAAGAAGATACCCCGTACAGCGATCAAGATCTTGAGTCTGCCGTATTTGAATACCTGAGCGAAAGGCTCGGAAGACAAGTAGGTAGTATTGAAGATCTGACTGCTGCACAACAGCAAGAAAGACAGCTTGACGAGCGAATTGCTGCAATTGCGCAATTTGTCGAGGAGACTGGTCGATCACCACAAGATTGGTTCTTGTACCAGCAGTTCAATCCATCCGAAATGGATGATATGACTGCTATTCAAGTACAGATGGCATCAGACTATCCGAACCTTTCACAGGAGGAGATTGGTTTACTCGTCGGCAGCAAGTACAAGCTTGACACTGATCTTCATACCGAAGATGAGATTAGACTGTCTAAATTGCAACTGAAGATGGATGCGGAGGCTGCACGTAAAGGAATCTCTAGTCTCAGAGAGACTTACAGAGCTCCTGAAGTGGCGCAACAGCCGCAAGCTGAAGATTCAGATCTGTTTGATGAGCAATGGATGACCTCAATGCGTAAGAGTGTTAATGACTTCCAAGGCGTTGAATTCGATCTTGGCGGTGATAAAACATTCCGATTCGGATTGGGTAATCAGTACAAAGCAAGTCTTGCAGAAAAACAATCTCGCCTTGACGAGTATTTTGATCCTTATGTACGTGAGGATGGAAGCTGGGATTATGACACGTTAAATGTGCATCGCACGATTCTCGACAACTTCGAAACGATTGCAAAGTCGATTTATCAGCAAGGCATGAGTGACGGTAAACGTGGTATTGTTGATCAAGCCGCTAATGTTAGTGTCCAGACTCCGAATCAAGGGAACGTACCTGAAACTAACTCTTTATCGCAACAACTCCGTGAGGCTTTGTCTGGCGGGGATAAGATGCGAACAATTCTTTAAGATAACTACTAATGGCAATTTCTGCTGCACAAAATGGTTCGGACGTAGCTGCACTGCTGCGGACCGCTCCCGAGAGGTACACCTCATTGGGTACTCTTCTCAAATACAACAAGCCTGACAACCGTGACCTCCTGATCGAGACTTACGGTGATCAAGGTATTACTGGCTTCCTCGAAATGGTAGGTGCTGTACGTAGCGCTGGTACTGCTGATCAGATTCAGTACTGGGAAGAAGGTCGTCTGCACAAGACTCTTTCTGCTTTCTACGATGTATCTGCTGGTGAGGTTGTTCTCTCTGGTGAAAACGATGGCACTGCTGGTGACCTGTTGCGTCTGAATGACGTTCTGCTCACCCCTGCTGGTGTTCGTCTGGTTGTTACTGCAATCAACGCTGACTCTGACACTGCTGGTACTGGTGACTACCCATCTGCAACTGTAGTTCGCTTGGATGGTGCTGCTCACTCAGGATCAGATGAAGGTTCTGTTGGTGCGGAAGTTACCTTCCCAATCATTGGTAACATCTACGCTCAAGGAACTGGTCAACCAACCAAGTTCTACGACACTGATGTTACCAAGCGTACCAACGACTTCTTCATTACTAAGGAGACCTTCCACGTTAACGGTTCACAAGCCACTAACATTGGCTGGATCAACGTAGGTAATGGTGACTACCGCTGGTATGTGAAGGGTGAGATGGATGCTCGTAAGCGCTTCCTCAACCAACGTGAGATGATGATGATGCTGTCTGAGCGTGTAAGCACAGATGGCACCTCAGTATCTCTCGCTTCAGGTGTAACTACTGGTTCTGAGGGTTACTTCTCAGCTATCGAGGATCGTGGTATCACCGCTACTGGTACTTTCGCTAACGCTACTACTGGCGCTCTCGCTGAGTTCGATGAGGTTCTGCTCTTGCTGGATGCTCAAGGCGCTCCTTCTGAGTACGCTATGTACGTTGACCTCCAGACCTCTCTGGACATCGACGATATGTTGGCTTCTGGTATCGCTACTGGCGTTACCGCAGGTCTCGCTGGTCAGTTCGGTGCGTTCAACAACGATGCTGACATGGCTGTACAGCTCGGTTTCAAATCGTTCACTCGTGGTGGTTACACCTTCCACAAGCACGATTGGAGACTGTTGAATGACCCAACCCTCTTGGGTGCCACTGGTCAACAGTTCAACGGTGTTATGACCCCACTGTCTAAGGTTGCTGACGCTAGAACTGGTGCTAAGTCTTACGCTCTGGAAATGAACTACAAAGAGGCCAACGGTTACTCTCGTGACGTTGAGCACTGGGTAGAAGGTGGTGGCGTTCTTGGTTTCGCTACCAACGATGAGGATGTTGCTAAGTTCCACTATCGTTCAGAGGCCGCTCTGATCACTCGTGCTGCTAACCAACACGTATTGCTGAGAGCTTCCTAATAGCTTATAGAGGGGGGGGGAATGGTCCTTCCCCCTTCTTTTTCTTTTTTAATTCTATTTAATTATGTCTACTGAAACTCAAACTCCTAAGCGAGGTCGTCCCGCTGGATCGACTAATAAAAAGCCAGCATCCCCGAAGCAGTCAATCAAGAAGTCTGCTCCCAAGATCACTCGATCTATCCCAGAAAACAAAACCCTAGAGTACAACACCGTCCGTAAATCTGGCGCTGTCTTCTTGCTTCAGCAGAGAGGAGTAGTTGTCCATGATAAAGGCACAGACACTGTACGTGAGATTCGCTACTGCCCTAACGAGGCATCCATCTTCAGAGATGAGCAATCTGACAAGTCTGTACGTAGATCAGTTGTATTCAATGAGGGGAGACTGTTTGTCCCACCAAACAAGCCAAACCTGAGAGATTACTTGAATGCTCATCCGGGCAATCAAGCCAACGGGGGCACTATGTTCTTCCTCGTTAACAAAGAGAAAAACTCTGAGGCTGAGCTTGATAGAGAATTCTTGACGCTTGACGCAGTATCAATGATCCGAGACAAGGACTTGGATGAACTGCTTCCGGTAGCAATCTCATACGGTTTTAACATTGATAGACCTGTATCAGAGATCAAGCATGACCTCATGGTTATTGCAAAGAAAGATCCAAAGAAATTCATCGAGGCGTTTGACAACCCAGCCGTTGAGATGAAGACACGAGTTACTTTAGCTAAGAAATACCAGATCATCAAACTTGACAAGGATGGTGTTAAATGGTATGACACAAATAAGCTGATCGTGTCTGTCCCTGCTGGCAAGAAGCCAATGGATGTCGCTGTCCGTTACCTACTCACTGAAGCCGCTGTGCCTGTAGTAGAAGAGATCGACCGACAACTACCATAACTGACTATATCTAGCGAGAGAGCCGCCTCCAAAGGGCGGCTTTTTCTTTTCGTATATTTGCTGTATGGCAAGCGTAAACGCTGTTTACAGCACACTTAAAGACTTGGTGAACAAAGATCAGAAAGGCTTTGTCACACCTGCCGTATTCAATAATCTTGCTGGTATTGCTCAAATCAATATTTACAACAGGCTTTTTGATACACTAAAGGATGCTAGAAGAACTAGAAGAGCTCAGTTCGATTCAGGCAGAGACAAGTCTCTTGAAAAGAGAATCCAAGAAGACCTTTCTTCATTCGCCCGCAATCAAACGATTACGAGAGCTGGCGGCGTATTCGCTAAGCCTGATGACCTTTCTCGCATTATCAGCGCTACCACCTTCGGTAGTATTGTGCTTGGGCAGTCCACAAGAACTCCAATTGAGATGCTATATGATGAAGACAAGATTGAAAGAATCCTTCGAAGCAATATCAGCTCTCCAACTGAATCCTTTCCCATTGCCTTGGTGTCCGACGACATCGAGGTCTTCCCTCAAACGATCAACAGAATCCAGCTGAGGTACTATAAAGTTCCTAGCAACCCGACATTCGCATACGTGACTGTGAACGGTATAGAGATCTACAACGCAACAGGAAGTGTGGACTTCGATCTCCCTGATCACTACTCGGCTATGCTGGTTACAGAGATCGCAGAACTCATTGGACTTAACCTAAGGGATACTGTGGTGCAAGCCTTCGGGCAAGGAGAGCAGGTCATGCTAACTAAACAACAGTCCTTCTAATGGCTAGGAACTACGTACCATTAAGTCAAGTGATTGATGACTTCATCATCACTCTACAAACAAGTGACCACGCAAACGATGCTTCTGATAATATCATCAGGAGCTTTGCGCTTAGAGGCATTCGTGAGTTTGGTTTCGATGTATCAAAGAAGATTCGATCACTGAAGCTAACCGTAAATCAAACTAACAACACAGCTACTCTTCCAGACGACTACGTGGATTGGAGTAAGGTGGGTGTCGTAGGTGCTGATGGGTTGGTGTACGTGCTTGGCGAAAACAAGAACATTAACTATTCTCAGAAGTACAAGACTTCTAACGGCAGCACTTACGATGCTGATGGGGATGGACTGTTGGATCGTGAGGACTCAAAGACCGCAACGTCTAGTGGATCTCCCGCTGCTGATAACGGCATTACTGACGGCATGGAGTCTTACATCTTCCGTAACTACGTCTATGAGAATGACGAAGGCGGTTTGTATGGATTCGGAGGCGGTCAATACTACGGTGAGTTCCGTGTAAACCTTGACCAGAACAGAATTGAACTTAAGGGTAACTCAAGCATGTCTGAGATCGTGATTGAGTACGTAGCTGACGAGGCTCGTAATCCGAACCCTGACGTACATGTATACCTCGAAGAGGCACTTCGTGCTTACATCTACTACAAGTTGATTGAGAGACGTTCATCTGTCCCTTACAACGAGAAGATGCGAGCTCGTACAGAGTATTACAACGAGCGCCGCAAAGCCAACTCAAGAATGAAGTCATTCACTAAAGAAGAGTTGCTGAAGACAATCAGAAAGAACTACAAGCAATCGCCTAAATTCTAATGGCTGCTATCGACAAGATCATCCCCAAGCGCCTCAACTATGACGGCGACGAAAGAACTGTGAGCAATGGCGATATGGTTGATGCTCAAAACATCACCCTGTCAATTGATGGAGATGGATCTTTCGGTGTAATGAAGAACATTAAGGGAACTATCCCCGGCACTCCTGCGACTCCAGAAGATGCAGTAGTGAACGCCGAATTGAATGTTGCTGTTGGACAAGTGTCAGATGACCAGAGGGGGTTCATCTATTACGCCGTTTATTCGAACGAGGGAAACCACACGATATACCAGTACAACACGTCTAACGACACTTACAGGATAGTATACAGAAATGCTGCTCTGAGTTTTGACGAAGACTGCTTCGTGAAGATGGATGTGGTGAACGGGGAGTTTCAGCAGGACGGTGAGCTCCAAACCATCCTGTACTTCACTGACAATGTAAATCCTCCACGCAAGATCAATGTGGATCGTGCTTTGGCAAGTCAGTATGATGCGTACTTCGGTGATCGTCTTGAGTATGCAATCAATACCATCAAGGCTGCACCTGTATACCCGCCAACTGCTTCTTTCGCAGACGACATTGACATTGAGCTCAACAATATCCGGGGAGCAACGCTACAGTTTGCAACGCAGATCATCTATAAAGATGGTGAGGAATCCGCTATCTCCCCCTACTCCAAGCTGGCTGTAGCTAACTCCTCGGTCTTCTTAGGTCTCGAAGAGTATGGGTATGGATTTAGCCCCAACACTAAGAACGTATGTCTGGTGAAGCTGAACATCATCAACGACATTGCGTCCCCATCATTCCAAGAGGCCGAGGCAGTCAGGCTTCTTGCAAGGACTTCAAACACTGGGAACTTCTTTGTGGTTGACGAATTTAGCCTTAACGAAGATCTAGTGAGAAACGTGTTCGGTGTAGACAAGACCATCTACGCTACTGGTTCTCAGGAGTATAGATTCTACAATGACGTGCTGGGTCGTATTGTTCCTACTACCACTGTAGACAAGATGTACGATAGCGTCCCCCACAAAGCAGAGGGACAAACTGTTTCAGGGAATCGACTCATGTTCTCTAATTACGAGGAGGGGTATCCTAACGTGAATGTTAGCGGCAACATGACTGTCAAGTACGGGGGAAGTATTGACGGGTACACATCTTTGATTCTTAATGAGAATATTGAAGATGCGATCACAGAGAATCACTCTGCGTTTAACTTCGCTATTGATGTCCCTGCGCTGTTTGGTTTGAACATTGATGACACGATACCAGCTCAAACCACTGTAACGCTATCAATGGAGTTCTCTCCAACGGCTAGTTCTATTTCTACTGTTATTGGTAATCTCTTTAGAATAAACGATGTAAGGATAAAAGGTGAGTTGGGTCCGTTTTTTGGTCCGGGCAATACATTTTCAGTTGATACAGAGGGATTTATTATAGGTAACTCCTTACCAATGGATGAGCCAGCCTATCCTTTTGACAATGCTTCAGCTCAAAACTTGTCTATAACTTTTGTTACCGATGAAGAAACCAGTATATCTGAAATCACTCAGTTAATATCAAACAACATCCTGAACACCGTAGTGCCTGTAGAGTATATGGTTTCCAACTACTCAAGCGGAGTTGCTTTGGGTCAAAATAGTGGAACCCTAAGCGTACCTTCTGCGGGATTGTTTATGGGATCTTCGGAAGATAGTGCTACTGATGTTGTCTTGGGGTTTAACTCTGGTTCTGCTGGATCTGGTCCAACGTCTTACAAGATAAACTACAAGTTCAACACCTTTGTAAATCCGCTTGGTCAGATATTCGTCTTTCCAGAAGTTGATAGCTTGAACTTAGACAATCTTATTGGGTCTAGCTCATCATTTTCCAATAGAACGGTTGAAGTTATACCAACCCTAACGTTTGAGCTTTTTGCATATAGCGATTCTGGTTCGTTTGTAGAGGAGGATAATTCTTCAGATCAAGAAGTAACCAGCCTGATCAACACGAACATCACCTCTACTCCGCTGGTATGGAATCCAGCCGCTGATGCAACCAGAGCTTTCTTGGATTTTGGTTTTAAGTCTGGAGCCATTCACAAGTTGGGTGTAGTCTACTACGACAAGTTCAACAGATCAGGATTCGTAAATGAGTTAGGAACTGTTTACGCTGGATGGTACAATGACCCAGATCGCATCAACGATGACGGTGAGGTCTTTGCTGGGCCACCTGCAATCGAAGTAGAGATTACGTCAGACCCACCAGAGTGGGCTGATAGTTACCAGATTGTATATCCGGGTAATGGGTCTGTGTCTGACTTTGTTCAGTACAACGTGGGTAGCGCATATCCAGCAAGAGTCGGTGATCTTGACTTCGATACTCCCGCTACCAGAAATGTTGACATCAACTCCAGAAGGCTGTATGTCAGTCTAGAAACGCTACAGCAATACAAGGCTGACAAGAGTACTGCACGAGATTACAGTTTTACAAAAGGGGATAAGCTTCGAGTCGTAAGCCTTAGAGGTCCAGACGAAAACTTTACTATCGACCCATCTCTCCTTGGTGAGTTGTATGCTGACGCTACTGACGAAACCATCATAGAGTTTGAAGTTGTAGGTGTAGAGGTTCTTGCGGCGAATGAGCAAAACCCGATTGCTTTCAAGAAGAACGCAACAGGGGACGCTGAAACAACAATAGGCACCGCTAACGATATTCAGGATGAGCACATTGGAACCTTCTTAGTTCTTGAGAACTCAGCCATCTCTAGTGGTGCACTTGGTCTCGACGGTAATGCCTTAAAGTACAGGGGGTTTGATTGGAACTCTGTAGTTAGAGCAATCAATACTACTGAGTCAAACATAATTGACCCTGACACAAACCTTGAGGCATACAGATACGTAGACGAATCGTCACCAACTGCTTCAGTGAATAACTGGAGAAAGCAAGTTGTTGTAGAAATCTACAGCCCTAAGCTATCTACTGGTAACGAGGTCTTCTATGAGATCGGCGAGAGCCGCCGTATCGGTAGATATGGGCCGGGAGAAAATCTTCATGGTCCAGCATTCCTTGTTACTTCCGGTGATGTAAACTACAGGCCCGTCCCATGTAAAGGCATGTGGTATGGTGATCACGACGACGATGGTGCGCCGTACACCTTCAATCACGATGAGCCTGATGAGTGGAGATACGAGACTAAGAATCTCGAGAACAACTTTGTAATTGAGACGAATGACGATAAGTCTTGGAGTAGAGGCCGTCCACACGTGAAGCTGGAGTCTGCCGCTACTATCAGAAGATTTAACGGCATTACATACAGCGATGCATACAATGAAGATGTAGCTATACTCACGCTCTCTTCATTCAATGCTTCTCTTGTAAACTATTACAGCCTATCCTCTAAGTATGGTGCTGCTAGGTATATCTCTGACTACGGAGATATTGGATCTTTGATTGCAGTACAAGAAAACAAGTTCTCTCAGACTTCGGTAGATAAGAGCCTTATTACCGATGCAGCTGGGCAGAGCAACGTAGCTCTGAGTACAAACGTACTTGGCACCACCAAATACTACAACGGTGACTACGGTTGTGCAAACCACCCTGAGTCAGTTCTGGTGCAGGATAATGATGTGTACTTCTTCGATAGAAGTAGGCAGAAGGTTCTGAGATTTGCTGGGGGGCAACTGTTTCCGATATCAGACAAAGGTGCTGCATCACTCTTTGAAAAAGAGACTGATAAGTTCAATCGCTCTTTCTCAATGGATCAGGGTAAAATCGTAAGCGGTTATGACCCCAACGATGATCAGTACTTTATTACGTTTAGACCTACCTCTCTGGCGCTCAATTACACTCTGGACGAGAGCGAAACGGAGCTCGAAGATGTTTCAGAAGGGACGAATAACAGCTACTCTTTTGCGGTCTGGTTTAGGATGAATGAGGCAATGCTTACGGCACAGCAGTCATACTTTACTATACTCAGCGACTATAGATACTTCGACGATCCCGCTCCGACAATTGGTATTGACACGTTGTTTTCTACAAACCTTGAAGTTTCGCTTGGTGACGGCGATCCGCAGCTGGTGTTCGTTCATCGCCTTGGGGTAGACATCCCCACTGGGCTTACAAACAATACTACATTTGTACTGACGGGAGACATTACAACCCCAGACGAGTGGCAGCATTGCTGCATCGTTGTTGATACTTCGGATCAGTTGATCAAGATGTACCTCAACGGAGAGTTAGTTGACTCTGTTAGCAATGACACTACAGGTTTCTTCCCAGTAGAAGAAAACAACTACAACGGCGTTGGAGGTAAAACATCTCCAGACGGTACTTTCCTTCCGTACTTAGACTTTGATCAAACCGAACTGCGTGTCGGCAGGAGGGTTGGATACTCTAATCTCTACCCATTCATAGGTGAGATTGATGATATATCATTCTTCAACGAGGCGCTGACTGATCTAGAAGTTTCAACAATCTCTGGTGGTGGTGTCTATCCAGACTCTGTTCAAGCATTCTTCCCGTTCATACAGGGTACTGTATCAGACGTTATTTCTGGGCTTTTCGGCGTTGCAGTTGGATCACCTGAACTGGGTTCAGATAGGAATGGGTTTGCCGGGGGTTCCTTCTTCTTTTCTGGAGATGAGAGTCAGTATGTTTCGCTACCTCCCCTCAGGCAAATCATACCGAGAGAAGAACAGGAGGTTGAGATTATTGAAGTCGAACCCGCCACAATACCACCACCCAGCTATAGCGCTAATCAGGATAACCCGTATGCAGGTTTGACTGTATCGTATGATGTGTCTCAATCTAACGGTATATGGACATCAAGACACACGTTCTTCCCGAACCTGTATTCGAATCAGAATAACAGGATGTTTTCTGCTGTCAATGTTGTGAACACGTTTGTAGATAGCACTGCGCTCATGTTCCATAAGCATGCTGACAACTTCCTGAAAAACAACAGATCTACATTCTACGCCCAACCCACAGCAGAATCTTTCGCAAGAGTCGTTTCTAATTCTAGCCCTAGTGCGGTAAAGGTTTATGATGCGATTTCTTACGAGGGTGATACCGCTGGGTTCAACGTGAGAATAGAGTCAAGTGATGGAGCTAGGACTAACGTCATGAATCACTTTGACAAACGTGAGGACAGCTACTACATAAATGCAGGTAGAGACACAACTGCAAACAGTACGTCACAGATAACAGGTATTGGCAACTGCATCGGGATCGCAGATCTGACGGGAAACATACAGATGGATAGCAGCCTGATTGGTATTCCAGTTATGGTTGGTTCTGTCATCAAGAGATACAATGCTGACACTCAGTCTCTTGAGAATATAGGCACATCCCCAGATGAGGAAGTGACTGTTCTTGATGTGCTTGAGGATGGTGTTATTCAAACATCAGCAGTAGATGCGAGTTCCGCTATTGGCTCCCCAATTGTTCTGATCACCAACTCGGAGATCGACGGGGATTCAATCAGGGGTCACTACGCACTGATTAAACTAAGTAATACAGCGAATAATAAGTACGAGGTGTATTGCGTGAATGCTCACGTAACCCTCTCTAACCTTAATCATTCGAGATAAAACATTAAATTTGTAGCATTGTGATTGGTACTATTTTAGGCGCAGCGGCAGGTATAGGCAGTGCTCTCTTGCAGCAAAGGGCTCAAAGAAAGGCTCTTGAAAGACAGCAAGAAGGTCTTGGAAGGCAGTATGATCTCGCTCAAGAGATGCTCGAGAAGACTAGACCAGAGCGACAAACACTGACTCAAGCAGACCTTATCAGAAAGCAGCGGGCTATGGAAGACCCGATTGCAGATCAACAAAGAAAAGAAGCTGAACGCCAAGCGGCAACTAATGTTCAAGCGTTGACTATGGCTGGCCCAAGAGGGTTGGCTATGCTGGGTCAACAGCAACGTGCTGCTGCTGATGTGCAAGCAAGGATCGGCGGTGAAAGTGAAAGGAGAACTGAACGTACTCTCAGCCAGATCGCTGGAAGAGAGCAACAGATTCAGCAGTTCAACGCACTCCAAGATCAAAGATTCCGTGAAGCTCAGGCAGAACTGGAGATGGGTAGGCTTGGTGCTGAAGAAAGCATTGCTGGTCAGCTCGCTGGACTGAAAGGCGCAGGAATGGCCGCAGCTCTCGGTGGTCTCTCTAGCGTTGGTTACGGACTAGAGGGTACTCAAGCTGGTCGAAGAATGGATGAGCAGGTTGGTGGATTGTTTGGAAGAAGACAACAAAGGGCTGCGGAAGAGCTGGCTCAACAGAAATCTGCTGCTCTTGCTGAAGGATTCAGTCCAGCGGCTATCAATCCTTTTGCAGATGCAGGTCAAATCGCTTCACCTCAACTTGCGTCTTACAGTGGTTTTAGCCCTATGGAGCTGATGCTTGCAGGCAGCGCCGGAGAAGCAGCTGAGATGGGATATAACAAGTATGGAGGCAAGATCGCTGACGCTAGGAAGGGCATGATGCTCCCCGGTAAGTTTAACCACGCCAACAACCCCATCGCACTCATGCGTAACGGACGTAAGATCGGTGAGGCTACTGGAGATGAGATTGTGCTGAACCCAGAGCAGATCAATAAAATTAGTAAGCAGTCATCTTACCTTCGTAAGTTGCTCAAACAACCGAGATTTCAGTAATGGCTATAGATACTAGCAAAGCATTCGGGCAGTCTTACATGGAGGGCTTCAGGGAGACCTTTGACCCTCAGCAATCTCCATTCCAGCAAACTGGTTTAGACCTTGCGAAAAACATTGAAAGAGTACAGCTTCTGGAGAAGCAGCGTCAGGCTGAAATGACTGACATGTATGGTAGAGTTAAGATGCCATCAGGTACTCAGATGTACGGGAATGATTTCGCCAAGGCAAAAGAAATGACCGAACTGCTTACAAGCGAAGCCACTCTTGAGAAGTATGCAGAGTCACCTGAAACTCAAAGAGAGTATGCAGCACTGGTGAACAAGGCCAATCAATTCATTGCGGAAGCAACTGCTTACTACAAGGCTACGTATGGGAACGGTGATCCTAAAACCGGGACATATTCTGGCAGCGTTTCTAGAAGAAGCATTCCGGGGTACTACGAGTCGCAGGGTTATCAAGACCTCAGGGTAGAAGATTACGATGATGTATTTGAGAATCTTGACGGAATTGGCTACAATCAAGGTAGTCTTCGTATCGAAGGTAACGACTTCGTGTTTGATGACCGTATGGGTACATCAAGCGTTAGTGATGTAAACTTCCAGAACATAGATGTCTTCCAACCTCAACTTGAGCAATCCAGATTCACCTCTTCTGCTGAAGCTTTCTCAAAGCTTCCACACTTGAAGAATGCCAGAAGTAAGGCTCAAGCCAAAGAAGCTGCACTTAAGTACGTTATGGCTGATCCCATGAGGCGTAGGGATGCCTATAACGAATACAAAGAGATGGATCCAAAAATTCTGCCGTTTGATCAAGCAATGGCTGATGAAGGTCTTAGGAGTCTTATATTCAACAGCTACGCAGACTCAATGGCTGCAAACTGGAAACCGAAACCACCTTCGAGGACAACCAAAGCACCAGATAAACTGCCTACAATTCCACCAGCTATTAATGGTTTCGTAGACATTAGTCAAGACGTTAAACCGTCTAAAAAGATTTTCCTGCAAGATCTAGGTGACGTAAGAGTAAGACGAATTGGATACAGTCCTGAGAGAGGCTACTTTATCGAAACTTCTGAATACAGAGAGGAGGGAGGCGAGCCCGGATTTGCTTTGAAGACAGCTGCTGATGTTAGCGCTGTTGCCAAACTCTTGAGAGATGTATATGGCGGCAATGCGGACGAAGTTATTAGCCAGATGCTCGAGGGTGATGCACGTCCTGCCAGCTCACCCGAAGAAGAGAGTACACAATTAAAGCCGGGGGATAAAATATTCGGAAATAACCAGTAGCAGAGATAACATCATAATAAGATGGACGAAAAAAAGCTGAACCTCTTGTACGATCTGTACTTAGAGAATGAAATTATTTCAGATCAAACTTCTCGTGAGCAATGGATGCAAGCTGACGAGAATCAGGTTAACGAGCTTTACAAGCTAGGTGTTGATGCAAATCTTTTCGACACCACCACCTTAGAAGAGTTCTCGTCTGCTTTTTTTTTGCCGTCCCAAGAAGACACTGGAGTTGCTCCTTCAGAATCTTTGGATGGCGATTTACCTTCTCCGTCCGAAGAGACCCAAGTATTTGATGGCATAACGTATGCCACCTCTGATCTCGAAGAGATAAAGAAGCTCTATGATGAAGGCTTTGCAGAGAGTGATCTGGAGAAGATTAAAGACGCCCAAAGAAGGTTAAAAGCTATTGAGGAGAAGCAGT
>CENS01012900.1_pt1 | contig 18139 bp, 14 predicted proteins | sample 530201 | NCBI WGS metagenome assembly CENS01 (sample SAMEA2619747, study PRJEB7988) | marine metagenome | biome: marine biome (ENVO:00000447); feature: surface water layer (ENVO:00002042); material: "saline water (ENVO:00002010), including plankton (ENVO:xxxxxxxx)" | depth 5 m | reverse complement strand
TTAATTAAATGGAAAACAAAATCACAGACGAGCAATTAGAAACAATTAAAGAACACCAAAACAAAACTAATAGTATTTTAAATCAAGTAGGTTATTTAGAAAGCCAAAAGCATGGTTTATTACATGAGTTAGCTGGTGTTAACCAAGATATTGAAGAGTTTAAAAATTCTTTAGAGAAAGAATACGGAGCTATTAATATCGATATTGAAACTGGTACTTATACAAAGATAGAAGAGGAAGAAGAAGTAGCAGTGAGTCATGTCTAATGTAATACGTAAAATCAGTATTGGATCTGATTACAAGAATGATGCTATGCATTATTCTGTAGGTCAAGAAGTATACGGTGGTCATAATATATGTGACATAATCTTCAATGATGAAGATTATTCATATAATATTTATATAACTAAAAATCAAGAAATTCTTCCTTGGAAGAAGTTTAACCGTAATATGGCTATATCAGTTGAATTTGATTTAAAGTATTAATGAAGAATTTATATAGTTTTATTATCAAACCTTTATTTAGTAGGTATGATAACGTTAAGAAAATTGACGAAAACGAACTTATTATTAATACTAGTATCGAAAATCATAGATTTGTAAGTAAAAAAGCAGTTGTAGTTTCCACTCCAGCTGCTTATGATACTAAAATTAAGAAAGACGATATAGTATACGTACACCACAATATTTTTCGTAGATATTACGATATAAGAGGGATAGAGAAAAACTCATCTACATTTTTTAAAGATGATTTATATTTCTGCTCACCAGATCAGATTTATATGTACAATCTTAAACCTCATTTAAACTATTGTTTTGTAAAACCAATATTAAATAAGAACCGTTTAGAGAACCGAAAGGAACAACCAAACTTTGGAATACTAAAATATGGTAATAGTTCCTTAGATGCTGTAGGAGTAAGACCTGGAGCGCTTGTAGTCTTTACTCCATTCTCAGAATTTGAGTTTATTATAGAGGGTGAAAGACTTTATTGTATGAAATCTAATGATATAGCTGTAACGCATGAACACGAAGGAAACGAAAAAGAAAATAATCCAAGCTGGACAGAAAGCAGTGGAAGAGTTAATCAAAGTAGCTAAAGAGAAAATTGTAGACTCAGATGATGATGTTTCAGCTGATAGACTTAAAAACGCTGCAGCTACTAAAAAACTAGCTATATTTGATGCTTTTGAAATACTAACTAGGATTCAAGAAGAAGAAGAGAGATTGAGTGAAAAACCTAAGGAGAAGAAAGAAGAGAGATCTTTTAGAGGTTTCGCTGAAGGGAGGAGTAAGTGAGTTACGAGCAAACGCTTTGGAAAGAGATTAAAGATGTAGTAAATCCTAAATATCTTAAAAAGCAAAATAGATTAAAAAAATGGGGGTATGGTTACAACCCAGATTATGATTTTATAGTAATTAGTAAGACTGGTAAAATTGGGCAAGTTATTGAAATACAAAATCTCCGAATTGCTTTACCAGCAACAGATGAACCGTTTAAACGAAGCGAAGATAAGAAGGAGCAGTATTGGGAAAAACAAGAGTACCCAAAAGAATTAAGTAGAATAAAGAGTAGATTTGATTGGGATGAATATCCTAATGACTTTAAAGAGAAATGGTACGATTATATTGACAATGAGTTTAAACGAAGAGATGAAGGATATTGGTTTTACAACAATGGTATTCCTACTTATATTACTGGTACTCATTATATGTACTTACAGTGGTCAAAGATCGACGTTGGAGCACCTGACTATAGAGAAGCAAATAGACTCTTCTTCATATTCTGGGAAGCTTGTAAAGCAGATACCAGGTGTTATGGAATGTGCTATCTTAAAAACAGACGGTCTGGTTTCTCCTTTATGTCATCAGCAGAGCTTGTTAATCAGGCAACAATCTCTTCAGATGCAAGATTTGGTATTCTCTCAAAAACTGGATCTGATGCTAAAAAAATGTTCACAGATAAAGTTGTCCCAATATCCATTAACTATCCGTTTTTCTTCAAACCGATCCAAGATGGTATGGATCGTCCTAAAACCGAACTGGCATACAGAGTCCCGGCATCTAAACTTACACGTAGAAAACTGGAAACGAACGAACAACTTAGAGAGCTACAAGGATTAGATACTACTATAGACTGGAAAAACACAGGGGATAACTCTTATGATGGTGAAAAGCTAAAGATATTAGCCCATGATGAAAGTGGTAAATGGGAGAGACCTGATAATATATTAAACAACTGGAGAGTTACAAAAACTACATTAAGACTAGGATCAAGGATTGTAGGTAAATGTATGATGGGCTCAACTTCAAATGCTTTAGATAAAGGTGGAGAAAACTTCAAAAAACTGTACTACAATTCAGATGTTACAAAAAGAAATAGAAACGGACAAACAAGTTCTGGCCTCTATTCTTTATTCATCCCTATGGAATGGAACTACGAAGGATTCATGGATACTTTTGGATCACCTGTATTTCTTACGGGAAAAGATTCAGTCATCGGAATCGACAATATCCCAATTACAGTCGGAGTCATAGAGCACTGGGAAAACGAAGTCGAAGGATTAAAATCTGATCAAGATAGTTTAAACGAATATTATAGACAGTTTCCAAGAACTGAACAACATGCTTTTAGAGATGAAACTAAAAATAGTTTATTTAACTTAACTAGAATATACGAGCAAATAGACTATAATGAAGAAATGAACAATACCACCACTAAAGGTAGTTTCATGTGGGAAAATGGTATAAAAGATACAAGAGTAGTATTTGTACCTAATAGAGATGGTAGATTTAATGTTAGTTGGGTTCCTCCTAAAAACTTACAAAATCGAGTGATAGTAAAGAATGGAGTAAAACAACCTGGAAATGAACACGTTGGCGCTTTTGGATTAGATAGCTATGACATATCAGGTACAGTGGATGGTAAAGGATCTAATGGAGCTTTACACGGACTTACTAAATTTTCTATGGAAGATGCTCCACCAAATCATTTCTTTTTAGAATATATAGCTAGACCTCAAACTGCTGAAATATTCTTTGAAGAAATATTAATGGCTTTAGTATTTTATGGTATGCCAATACTAGCTGAAAATAACAAACCTAGATTTCTGTATTATTTAAAACGTAGAGGTTACAGAGGATTTTCTATGAATCGTCCTGATAAGATTTGGAACAAGTTATCTCCAACGGAGAAAGAAATAGGTGGTATACCAAACACAAGTGAAGATATTAAACAAGCACATGCTGCAGCTATAGAAAGTTATATAGAAGAATATGTTGGTCAACTAGAAGATAGTTTTGGAGATATGTATCACCAAAAAACATTAGAAGATTGGTCCAAGTTTAACATAAATAATAGAACAAAGCATGATGCTTCTATAAGTTCTGGACTAGCTATTATGGCTTGTAATAAAAATAGATACGTGCCTATAGCACAAAGACAAACTAAATCTATTAATTTAGGTATAAAAAGATATGACAACACTGGTTATGTTTCAAAAATAAAATAAATGAGTATAATTCCAAATGCAAATCCAAATAGTTCTTTTCCTAGTCAGGTAGTACCTGATGCTGAAAAAGCTACTTATGAGTATGGTTTAAGAGTCGGTAGAGCTATAGAGTCAGAATGGTTTAGAAATGACAGAGGTTGGTATGATAGATTTAATACTAACTATAACAATTTTCATCGGTTAAGACTTTATGCTAGAGGAGAACAATCTGTACAAAAATATAAAGATGAATTATCTATTAATGGAGATTTATCTTATTTGAATTTGGATTGGAAACCTATTCCAGTTATACCTAAATTTGTTGACATAGTTGTTAATGGTATTTCTCAAAGAAATTATGAAATAAAAGCTTACGCTCAAGATCCTGAATCTATACATAAAAGAACTTTATATGCTGAAGCATTGCAAAGAGACATGATGCAGAAGCAAATGATAAATCAAATTAAAGAAACTACAGGATTAGATGTTTCTAAATCACAAGGTAAAGGTTTAGAAATGGATAGCAACGAAGATATACAGTTGCATATGCAGATGGATTATAAAGAATCTGTTGAGGTTGCGGAAGAAGAAGTTATTAACCAAGTTTTAGATTATAATAGATATGACTTGATCAGAAGAAGACTTAACTATGATTTAACTATACTTGGTATCGCTTGTACTAAAACTAGATTTAACAGATCTAATGGTATAGAAGTTGATTATGTAGATCCAGCTAGTTTAGTTTACTCATACACAGAAGATCCTAATTTTGAAGATTTATACTATGTAGGTGAAGTTAAAGCTATAAGTATTCCAGAGTTAAAAAAACAATTTCCTCATTTAACACCTTCAGATATAGAAGAAATTCAAAAATATCCAGGTAACCAAAATTATACTAGAAATTGGAGTGGAAGGTATGATGACCAAACTGTTCAAGTACTTTATTTTGAATACAAGACTTATACTAATCAAGTATTTAAAATTAAAGAAACGGCTTATGGTCTTGAAAAAGCATTAGAAAAACAAGATACTTTTGTTGAAGCACCTGAAAATGATAGTTTCAAAAAAGCGTTTAGATCTATAGAAGTATTATATAGTGGAGCTAAGATATTAGGTCATGAGAAGATGTTAAATTGGCAAGTCGCTGAAAACATGACAAGACCTTATTCTGATACGACTAGAGTAAATATGAGTTACAATATTGTAGCACCAAGAATATATAAAGGTCGTATAGAATCTATAGTTGGTAGAATAACAGGTTTTGCTGATATGATACAACTTACTCACTTAAAGTTACAACAAGTAATGTCTAGGATGATACCTGATGGTGTTTTTGTAGATGTAGATGGTTTAGCAGAGGTAGATTTAGGTAACGGCACTAATTATAATCCAGCTGAAGCAATGAACATGTATTTCCAAACAGGTTCTATTGTTGGTAGAAGTATGACGCAAGATGGTGGAATGAATCCAGGCAAAGTTCCAATACAAGAGATTCAAACATCAAATGGTCTTGGTAAAATACAATCTCTTATTCAAACATATGAATATTATCTTAAAATGATAAGAGATGTGACCGGACTTAATGAAGCAAGAGATGGTTCTACTCCTGATAAATATGCTTTAGTTGGATTACAAAAACTAGCCGCAGCCAATTCTAATACAGCAACAAGACATATACTTCAATCGAGTTTATATTTAACTCTTAAAACATGTGAAAACATATCTCTTAGAGTAGCAGATGCATTGATGTTTCCTTTAACTAAACAATCTTTAATGTCTAGTATATCTAAGTATAATGTAGGAACTTTAGAAGAGCTTTCTATGTTGAATATTCACGACTTTGGTGTATTCTTAGCTTTAGAACCAGATGAAGAAGAAAAAGCAGGTTTAGAGCAAAATATACAAATAGCTTTAAAAGCTGGTCAAATTGATCTTGAAGATGCTATAGATATTAGAGAAGTTAATAACTTAAAATTAGCTAATCAAATGTTGAAGAAGCGTAGACAAGAGAAATTAGCTAAAGATCAACAAGCGCAACAAGCTAATATCCAAGCTCAAGCACAAGCTAATGCTCAACTAGCTGAACAAACAGCAATGGTTGAAACACAGAAGCAACAAGTATTAACAGAGCAAAAGATTCAAATTGAGAAAATGAAATCTGAGTTTGAAACGAATAAGTTAGAGAGAGAGGCTCAAGTTAAATTGCAACTAATGGAAAGAGAATTCCAATATAACATGCAGTTAGCTAAAATGCAAGTAGATGTTGAAACTGTTAAAGAAAAAGAGATAGAGGATAGAAAAGACGAAAGAACCAGGATACAAGCTACGCAACAATCAGAATTAATAGATCAAAGAAAAAATGATTTATTACCTAAAAATTTTGAATCTGCCGGAAACGATAGTTTAGGTGGATTTGGACTAGAGCAATTTGCGCCTAGATAATTATTATTAACTATTATATTATATTATGTCAGAAACAGTAAAACAAGAAGGTGACTTTAAAATTAAAAAGAAAAGAGGTAGACCTAAAAAACTTACGCAAAATCAAAAAGAAACAATAAAAGTAGATTTATCAAATAAAGATAAAGAAGAAGAAAAAAAGGAGGTAGAAAATGCCGTTCAAGAGCAAACAACAGAAAAAGTTGTGTTACAGTCTGATGAGCAAAGCAAAGAAACAGGGGAAGAAACCAAAGTGGGATTGCAAGAAGTGGGAGAAACACACGAAGAAAAACAAATCACTTCCAACGAGGGTGAGAAACAAGAAGAAGTAGTTAACTCTCCTATATCAGAAATAACAGAAGAAGAAGAAGAAGTTGTTGAAACTAAAGTTGAAGATGTTAAAACCGAAGTCGAACAACCTAAAGTTGATTTACCTGAAAATATAGAAAAGTTGGTAAACTTTATGAAAGAAACAGGTGGGACAATTGATGATTATGTTAGACTAAATGCTGATTACTCTAATGTAGATAACGATGTTTTATTGAGAGAGTATTATAGAAAATCCAAACCACATTTGGATGATGAAGAAATTAACTTTCTTTTAGAAGACAACTTTTCATATGATGAAGAGTTAGATGAAGAAAGAGATATACGTAAAAAGAAACTTGCGTATAAAGAAGAAATTGCAAAAGCTAAAACCTTTTTGGAGGAAACGAAAAAGAAGTATTACGACGAGATCAAGTTGAGACCGGGCGTTACTCAAGACCAACAAAAAGCTATGGACTTTTTCAATAGATATAACAAAGAACAACAAATGGTGCAAGAGCAACATGGTAGGTTTAAAGCTAAAACTAAAGATTTTTTCAACCAAGAATTCAAAGGTTTTGATTTCAACGTGGGTGAAAAGAAGTTTAGATACGGCGTTAAAAACACTGAAGATGTTGCTAATAATCAATCGGATCTTACTAACCTAGTCGGGAAGTTCTTAGATAACAAGGGTGAAGTTAAAGACTACAAAGGTTATCACAAAGCCATTTATGCAGCACAAAACGCTGATACTATAGCTAATCATTTTTACGAGCAAGGCAAAGCTGATGCTGTTAAAGATATGATGGCTAAATCTAAAAATATAACTAATGAACCAAGGACTACGTCTACTGGTGATGTTTATATTAATGGATTAAGAGTAAAAGCAGTGAGTGGTGTAGATAGTTCTAAGTTAAAATTAAGAATAAATAAAAACAAAACTTAAAACTAAATTAAAATGGGAACATTAACAAGTTATTCACCCGGTTTATTGCCTGCTCCTATCAAAGGACAAGCGTTAAACAGTAATTACTTAAGCTTCACAGATGGTACTAATGATTTTGCTCAGCAATATCTACCAGAGCTTTATGAAGCTGAAGTTGAAAGATACGGAAACCGAACTATTGGAGGTTTCTTGAGAATGGTAGGAGCTGAAATGCCTATGTCTTCTGATCAAGTTGTTTGGTCTGAACAAAATAGACTTCACGTTTCTTATGACACTGCTGTTATTGGTGGTGCTGGTACAAGAACAATAGACATAACTACTGGCGCTGGCAACGAATGTGCTATTAAAGTTAATCAAACTATCGTAGTGCAAGGTGCTGCTGGTGAGATGACTGCTTTAGTAGAAACTGTTGGAGCTGAAGCTGGTGGTGTTTGTGTTATTACATGTAAGCCTTACACTAACCTTGACTTTGATACTGGTGCTGCTGGTATATTTGCTGCAGCTGATCCTGTTACTGTATTTGTATATGGTTCTGAGTATGCTAAAGGATCTCCTTCTGCTAATGGAACTTTAACTCCTGCTTTCACTCAATATAACAACAAACCTATCATCATTAGAGATGAGTTTGAAGTTAACGGTTCTGACACTGCTCAGATCGGTTGGGTTGAAGTTGCTACTGAAGATGGAACTTCTGGATACCTTTGGTATTTAAAAGCTGAATCAGAAACTAGACTTAGATTTGAAGATTACTTAGAAATGAGTATGGTTGAAGCTGAGAAAAAAGCTGGAACATCAACAGTTGCTGTAGACGGTTCTGAAGGTTTATTTGCTGCTATTAAAGATAGAGGTCAAGTTATGGATGGTTTCTCTGGTGCTGGTGGTGGTACTGGTGCGTTAGCTGACTTTGATACTATACTTAAGCAATTAGACAAAGAAGGTTCTATTGAAGAAAACATGCTTTTCTTAAATAGAGAAATAGCTCTAGATATTGATGATATGTTAGCAGAAGTTAATGGAGCTGCTCAAAACGCTGCTAATGGTGCTTCTTTTGGTTTATTTGATAATGAATCAGATATGGCACTTAACTTAGGTTTCTCTGGTTTTAGAAGAGGTTCTTATGACTTCTATAAAACTGACTGGAAATATCTAAATGATGCTTCTACTAGAGGTATTCTAGGTTTAACAGCTATTGTACCTGGTAACACTGTTGAAGGTGTTTTAATACCTGCTGGTACTTCTACTGTTTATGATCAAATTATGGGTCAAAATATCAGACGTCCTTTCTTACATGTAAGGTATAGAGCTTCTGAAACTGAAGACAGAAGAATGAAATCATGGATCACTGGTTCTGTTGGTGGTGCTTACACATCTAGTCTTGATGCAATGAAGGTTAACTTCTTGTCTGAAAGATGTCTTTGTGTTCAAGGTGCTAATAACTTCGTGTTATTCCAATCATAAGAACATCACAAATAATGCTAGGGTGCTTCGGCACTCTAGCTTTTTATTATTATATTATATTATATTATGGAAACAAAAGAAAAAACAAAAAAAGTACCATCTGCTGAAGCAAAATGGGAAATAAAAGATAGGCATTACCTATTAAAAGGTATGAAACCTTTAACTTACATACTAAGATCTAGATCTAACAGAAGAACTCCTTTATTGTATTTTGATGAAGAAAAAGGTTACAACAGAGAACTTAGATATGCTACAAACCAGAAATCTCCATTTGTAGACGAACAAGATGGTAAAGCAATGCTTGGCCATATAATATTTAAAGATGGTGTATTATTTGTACCTAAAAATCAACAATCTTTACAAAAGTTATTGTCTTTATATCATCCTATGAAAGACTCAAAGTATTATGAATTTGATGCGGTTACTAAAGCTGTTGATGAATTAGATGATCTTAATTTACAAATAGAAGCTTTAAATTTAGCTAAGGAAATGGATATAGATAAGGTTGAAGCTATAATGAGAGTTGAAGTTGGTTCTGAAGTAACTAAAATGAGTACTAAAGAATTAAAAAGAGATTTACTGTTATTTGCCAAGGCAAATCCAGAACTCTTTATAGAATTATCAAATGATGAAAATGTAGAACTTAGAAACTATGGTATAAGAGCTACAGAATATGGTATCATAAAATTAGCTGATGATCAAAGAACATTTCATTGGGCTAGTAATGGACGTAAACTAATGACTGTTCCTTTTGATGAAAACCCATACAGCGCGTTAGCTGCTTGGTTTAAAACTGATGAAGGACTTGAAGTTTACAAATCAATAGATAAAAAGCTTAAATAACAAGTGATTATAAATAGGGTGGTATTTCGCCACCCTTTTTTTTAAAAATATTAAAAAATGGCAGTAAGCGTAGATACAGTATATAAAACAGTATTACTTATACTAAATAAAGAACAGCGTGGTTATATGACGCCAGATGAGTTTAATAAAATAGGTAGTCAAGTACAAAGACAAATATTTGAAGCTTATTTTGAAGACTTAAATCAACAACTACGTATACCTCAATCTGACGTTGAGTACTCAGATAGAGTTGCCATAACAGATGAAAAAATAGCAGAGTTTAAAACAGAGGCTCAACCTACTGGTACTAATCCATTTACAGTCCCTACTGATTTATATAGATTAGGATCTGCTACATCACAACAACCTAATAGACCTATAGCAGAAATACAAAGAGTAGGTAGAGCTGATTATTACAACTTAATAAATTCTCCATTAACAGCTCCTTCATTAACACATCCAATATATTTATACGAAAACGATCAATTAATTGTTTCACCTAGTTCTATAGGTAAAGGAGTTTATCTTCAATATGTTAAAAAACCTAGTGATGTAAACTGGGCTTTTACAACTGGTTCTTTAGGACAATTAGAATACGATTCTGTTAACTCTGTCGACTTTGAATTACATAATTCAGAAAGAACAGAAATTATATTAAGAATATTATTGTATCAAGGTATAGTTATAAGAGATCCACAGATAGTGCAGGTTGCAGCACAAAAAATACAACAAGAAGAAGTAAACGAAAAATCATAATAAATGGCACTATTAACAGAAACTAATGCTCAATATTACGCTGGACAACAAGACTTAGGTGTTTTAAGTAATGTAGCTGGTAGTAACATAATTATAAATGCTTGGAGTTTTACAACTACAGCAGTTAGTGCTTTTGATGCTACTGGAAACCAAATCAGTTCAATTTCTAACTATACATTGTATTATGATGATGGTACTGGTTTTACAGCAATTGCTGAAGACTTATCTTACATAGGAGAATTTAACCAAATAATATTAAGAGATCCATTGTCAGTTGGTTATAATGGTAGGTTTTATATACAGTTAAAACAATCTACTATTAATAATAATTATGGAGGTTATTCCTATATAACTATAGATGATATAATAAATAACTTTATAGTTGGTTATGTTGGTGCAGGAAAATTAATTCCAGGTGTAAAAAGAACTGACATAATGTTTCACGCTAAAAGAGGTTTACAAGAGTTTAGTTACGATACGTTAAAAAGTATTAAATCACAAGAGCTTACAATACCTCCTAGCTTATCTGTACCAATTCCACAAGATTATGTTAACTACGTACAAATGTCATGGGTAGATAAAGTTGGTGTTAAACATATAATATATCCAACTAGGTTAACTTCAAACCCTACAGAATTACCTATACAGGATGTAGATGGTATCCCTACTCAAGATGGATTTGGTAAAAACTTAGAAGCCGAAGAATCTATAACCGATGATAGATGGGCAAAAATGAAGAATGATAATGAGTTTATGCCAGATGATTATAGATATCCTAGAAAAGAATTTTTATATGGTCAAAGATATGGTCTTGAACCAGAAGATGCACAAATAAACGGTTGGTTTACTATAAACGAAAGACTTGGTAAAATGTCTTTTTCTTCTGACCTTGTAAATAAACTTATAATATTAGAATATATATCTGATGGATTAGCTATTGATGGAGATATCAAAGTACCTAAAATGGCAGAACAAGCTATGTATATGCATATTGCTCACGGAATACTATCAGGTAGATCAGGAGTTCCAGAATACATTGTAAATAGATTTAAAAGAGAGCGTTCTAGTACACTTAGAAATGCTAAAATAAGATTAAGTAATATAAAGCTAGAAGAGATATCTCAAGTGTTTAGAAATAAATCTAAATGGATTAAACATTAATTATGCCAGAAATTAAGAATACTTTTCTCAAGTCTAAAATGAACAAAGACTTAGACGCTAGGATTTTACCTAACGGTGAGTATAGAGACGCTCAAAATATAAGTATTAGTAGATCTGAAGGTTCTGATGTTGGTGCTCTTGAAAACGTTTTAGGTAATACTAAATTAACAGATTTAAAAACTGAAATAGGTTATCTAGAAGACAGTAAAGCAGCTGCTTTATACGCTGTAGCTGGAGACATAGTTTTAAGTGGTTTAGAGGTTATAGGTTATTATATAGATACATCTAACGATACAATATTCTTATTCTTAACTGACTATATAGATTCCTCTAATGATAGATTAAGTAATTTTGCTCCAGGAGATACAATAAGTGGAACTACATTTGAAGCTAAAGGTGCTGCTTGTTATATTGTCGAATACAACGTTTTAAACAAAACACATAATGTTTTAGTTGGTGGTAATTTTTTAAACTTTTCTAAAACACATCCTATAAATAATGTTAATTTAGTTGAAGATTTGTTATTCTGGACTGATAATAGAAATCAACCAAGAAAAATAAACGTAAAATATGCTAGCAATACTAGCTATCAATTTAATACAACTCCATATTACTTTAATGAAGACCATATTTCGGTTGCTAAATTTGCTCCATATTTACCAGCTAGTTTCTTAAATACATCTAATCAAAGTACTTTAATATCGAAAAGCGAAGAATATTTAGCGCCTCACATAATAACAGATACTGCTGCTGGATCTACCGCAACAGTGGTAAATTTAAATGGGACGTATGTAACTACTGGAAGTAATCCAGATTTAAAAATTGGGGATAAAGTTATTATAGATGGTTATGATGGTTTTTATATAGTATCTGCAGTTAGTACTACTAGTGTTACAATACCAGCTCCAGGTTTATCACCTATTCCAGGTGCTGGTGTTAAAATATCTATACAAAGACCAAATCCAGATTATAGTTCTACCTATAAAGGAGACTTAGCGTTGTTAAAAGATGAGTTTGCTAAATTTAGTTATAGATTTAAATACGATGATGGTGAATATTCATTAATGGCACCTTTTACACAAGCTGCTTTTGTACCTAAGCAATTTGGTTATTTTACTGGTGAAGATGAAGAAGAAACATTTAAAAACAACATTGTTAAATTCATGGAAAATAGAGTTGATAATGTTAAATTAAATATAACTTTACCTAGAATAGCTTCTCAACTAGATCTTTATTACAAAGTAAAAGAAGTACAAATATTGATAAAAAACTCAGACGAGCAAGCTGTTAGAGTTGTAGAAGACGTACCTGTTTCTAGAATAGTAGATGCTGTTGGAACTTCAGTTAATTATCAATACGATTATCTATCCACAAGACCAATAAAAGTATTACCAGAAGCAGATTTAACTAGAGTTCACGATAGAGTACCTATAAGAGCTTTAACACAGGAGTCAGTTGGTAATAGAATAATTTATGGTAATTTTTTAAATAAACATAGTTCTCCAGATTATTTAAGATATGAAGTGTCTTACGATAAAAAAATAAACGATAATCTTACGACAGAGTTTCCAAACCACACTGTTAAACAAAATAGAAGCTATCAAATAGGTGTAGTATTAATGGATAGATATGGAAGAGCTTCTAATGTTATATTAAATGATCCTGATGCAGTGTCAACTGCTAACTTTAAAAACTCAACTATATATGCGCCTTATGAAAATGCTGGTGGAAATGCAGTTAACTACTGGGGGCATAACTTAACTTTTAAATTAAGACAAGAGGTACCTGGTTCACTAAGTAAAGATTATTATCCTGGTTTATATTCAGAAGATAATCCTCTTGGTTACTATACTTATAGGATTGTTGTAAAACAACAAGACCAAGATTACTATAATGTTTATACGCCTGGAGCATTAGCTGGTGAAGTTAATTGGGACACAGTTACAGATTCAGTTGCTACAGCTTCAGCTAAAGCAGATAGATTACCATATACTAGTTCTCAAGACACTATAACTAGTTTAACATTACTTGGTGATAATATAAATAAAGTACCTAGGGATTTAAACGATGTTAACAGTAATGATTCTGAATATGCTAGTGATGTAGTGTTATTTAATAGAGTTAATCCAATATATGATACAACTACTACTAGTAGTTATAATGTTCAATCATCTCCAAACGAAAATGGTAATAAAGTTATATCTATAAAACCTTTTAGAGAACTTGGTAAATGGACAACTACAAAAGGTGATTTATTTCCAGGTAAAGTAGATACTAATTTAACAACTCCTGCACCACAACCATGGTACCCTTATTTTATTAATGGTACACAATATAATTTTCATGATATATTTTACAACTCTGGTAAAAACCCTTTTATAGCAACAGTTGAAACTGATTTTAGAGTAGGTGCATTTCCAGATCCTGGTTATGGTAGCAAAGTAGGCATAGAAAGAGCATGGCAAAATCTAGGTGTATTTGAAACAAGACCAGTTCGTTCGGTGCTTGATATATATTGGGAAAGTTCTACATCAGATTTAATTTCAGTATTAAATACAGGTTTTAATTCTCCTGCTGGACTACTTGATTCAGATGGTAACAATACTTCTTTAGGTGGTAATATACAATATAATCACTTTGAAGATAACGCTATTGGTACAGATGTAACTCTTACATTTTCTTTAGTTGATTCAGTAGGTGTTGGTATTTCAACCACACCTAACGTAGTTATATATAGTGTATTAGATGGAGTTGGAAATGATAGAACTAGTGAGTTTAATATATACAGTACTTCACCAGGGTTTTTTAGAATTAAAACTAATTCTAAATTTGTTTTTAATTCCAACGCTAATGTTAATGAAAGTTACACTTTTAATTTGTTAGCTACAGATTCTGCTGCAACTCCAGCTTATACTAATATACCTATAGTTATAAATAATTGTAGATTACAAAATATAGCTCCAATATGGATTAATCAACCATCTAGCAGTTATAGTATTAATATGTCTACTAGTAATGTTGTTTTTTACGTAGTTTTAAATGATGTCAAGAATGGTTCGGCAGATACTGGTAGAGACACAGAAGAATTATTTTATAAAATTGTAGATGCTACAGGTGTTACAAATCCTGGTAACGGTGCTAATGATTTTGAAATAATAACAGTTACTCCTACGTCTACAATACACGCAAAACAAAGTGTTATAGTAAACTCAACTTATAGTTTACAAATTGAAGTAACTGATGCAAACGGAAATGGTTTATCAACAAAATCTAATGTTTTTACTGTTAATGTTAACCCGTAATAAAGTTAATAAACAAGTGATTATATATTATGGCTGAAAAAATAAAATTCTTCAATAGCTTTGTTTTAAAAAAGAATGTTAACGAGTTAACTAGTGGTGATGCTGCTAGAAAACCTGTATTTGCTGGTTTACCTAGTAATCCAAATGAATACCCTGAATATCCAACAACAACTCCATCAACAGCTATTGGTAAAGCATCTTTAAGTGTAGGTGCTCTAGCTAAGGATTGGATTATTGAAGAAGCTAGAATAAATGGAGATTTCAATGGTACTCAGGTAGGTTATGGTGTAAGAGCTTATTTAGTGGAAGATACTAGTCAAGGGGAAATTAGAAGTAATGCTTTAATATATTCAGGCATATATAACTCAAATACTGGGTTAAATGAAACTAATGTTTTTCCACAGGCTGAACAAATAACAAAAGCTGTTGATCCATATAATGGATCTATACAAAAGCTACATGCGTTAGATAGTAACTTAGCTATATTTCAAGAAAACAAAGTTAGTAACGCTTTAATAGACAAAGACGCTATATACTCTGCTGAAGGTGGAGGAACTGTAACATCGTCAAATCTTGTTATAGGTCAAGTAACTCCTTACGTTGGTGAATACGGTATAAGTACAAACCCTGAAAGTTTTGCTAATTACGGTTATAGAAGATATTTTACAGATAAGTATAGAAACTCTGTAATGAGATTGTCTAGAGATGGATTAACAGAGATCTCTAGATATGGTATGTCAGATTTCTTTAGGGATGAATTCAATGAATTAAATGATACGTTTAAAGAATTAGTATTTGAAGTAGATTATGATAATTTTTCTCAAGCAACAACCCCTTTTAAAATAAGAGTATCAGGTACTAATATAAATCTAATAGAAAAAGGAATAATAATATCTATACCACAAAGCACTTCAGGTACAATAACAGCAATAGTAATTGGTGTAATAAACTATAGCGCAACAGCAAGGACTTTAATTTTAAGTACTAGTCCTGGGTCTCCAGCTGTTAGCTCTAAAATAACTGCAACTAAATTTATAAAAGATAGAATAATAGGTGGTTGGGATAATTACAATAAGAACTATGTATTATCTATACAAAATAAGTCAGATAATATAAGTATTGAAAACACATACAAAACATTATCTTTCGAAGAAGATGTACAAGGTTGGAATAGCTTTTATACTTATGAACCTAAATTTATCAGCAGTTTAAAAGGTAGATATTATAGTTTTTATGGTTCTGAAGTATATGAACACCATTCTAATGCAAATAGAGGAGAGTTCTACGGAGTTGCATCTAACTCTAGTATAACGTTTATATTTAATGCTAATCCTTCTATAAATAAAGTTTTTAAAACAGTTAATTACGAAGGTAGTAACGGGTGGGAAGTTAACTCTATATTATCAGATTTTGAAGGATTTGACAAGTTTAATAGTACACAGAACCGATACCAAGATTCGTCAAAACCAATTTTAAGTTATGACGAAGGGTTATATACAGAAAACGGTATTGAATATAGAGCAGGATTTAATAGAAAAGAAAATAAATATTACGCTAATCTAGTTAATGATAGCGTTGCAAGACCTGGAGAAGTATTATTTGGTAATACCACAACAGGTATAAAAGGATTTTTTACAACAGTTAAAATATCTACAGACGCAACTACTGATGCAGGTGGTGCTAAAGAGTTGTTTGCTGTTTCAACAGAATTTGTAGTTTCATCAAGATAAAAAAGTATTATGGGAGATTTTTTAAATATGTTTAGTGATCTAAGTGGAGATCAAAAAGCAACATTAATAATGAATGCTGCTAAAGTAGTGCCATCTATTATAGGTTTTGGTACAGCTGCTAAAGCTAATAATAAGCAACAAGGTTATTTAGACGATATAAAAAAGTTAGAAGGTCAAAGACAGACTTTAGTTAATCCTTATGCTAAAATATCTAATCCTTATCAAAACTTAGCTGTAGCAACTAGAGCTGCAGAAATGCAAGCAGAGCAAACAGATTTAGCTTTAGCTAATACTTTAGATCAATTAAGACAAACAGGTGCGGGTGGCGCTACAGCGTTAGCACAAGCAGCTTTAAAATCTAAACAGGGTATATCAGCTAGTATACAAACACAAGAAGCTCAAAACCAAAAACTAGAAGCTCAAGGACAGTTACAAGCAGATTTATACGCTGCCCAAGGACAAGCTGGTATAATGAGGATGCAAGAGCAGAGAGAAGAAGCACAATTAGATAGACTACAAGGTTTAGCTGATATAGAAGCTATGCAAAGAGCTGCAGGTACATCTACAGGTATAGGAGCACTTACGTCTGGGTTAAGTGGAGCAGCTCAAGCTTTTATAAAACCTGAAGCGCAAGATTTTGGAACAGGTAATGTTGTTAATATGGAAGATTTTATACAAGGAGCTTCTGACCAAGGTGTAGATGTTACAACAGGACAAGCTGAAGCTATTGCTCAAGCAGCTAATTTATTTGGTGAAGTTTAATTAATTAGAAAATAAACAAACATGGGAACTTATAGACAACCAGGTCAAAAAGCGAATTTTTTCAATCCTGCACAAGATATTTTAGTAGGTATAGAGAGTGTAGAGAGAGATGTCACAGACAGAATGAAAACAGTTAGAGATTTTGAAAATGCTGCTGCTGTTAGAAGAGCAGATATGCTAAATGCTTTAGCTGACACTGAAGGTATGGATGACATGGGTGCTGTAGATAGCTTACAAGCATCGTTAATGAAACAAGTTGATGATCTTTATAAACTTGATATAGCTTCATTTGAAGGTGATAGATCTGAGTATTTAAGAAAACAAAACGAAACAAATAATATAGTTAAAAACATACCAGCTTTAATGGGGTTGATCGATGCTGAAGGAGAAGCTTATAAAGAAGCAGAAAATTCAGGTACAGCTTTTATAAAGAAAATATTAAGAACTAACAACCAAGATTATATAAATTTTGTAGATAACGCTAGTAAAGGTGGAGATAAAATATCTTTTAGAATACAAAATGGAAATATAATAGCACAATACGATGGTAAAGATGTGTTTAACGGTAATGCCTATATAAAAGCTAAAAAAGATGGTGTTGATTTAGTTAATTACGCAGGAGATTATAGTAAAGAAATAGGAGAAGCTGATAAAAGAGCATATCAAAATTTAGATAATTTAGTTAAAGTACAATCTATACAAAAAGAAATAGATAAAGGTAGAAGATTAAACACACAACAAATAAAAGATTATACCGAAGCAAAAGCTGAGTATACAAAGAGACTAGAAGAAGGTGTTTTAGTAGATGCTTTATTAAATGAATCTACTTATCAAACGTTTACTAACTATGGTGTTGATAATAATTTAGAGTCTTGGAAAAATGATGAAATGCAAAGAGGTGCTACTAAGCAAGCTATTATAGATTACATGGTTGAGCAAAGATTT
>CENS01069542.1_pt1 | contig 18174 bp, 32 predicted proteins | sample 530201 | NCBI WGS metagenome assembly CENS01 (sample SAMEA2619747, study PRJEB7988) | marine metagenome | biome: marine biome (ENVO:00000447); feature: surface water layer (ENVO:00002042); material: "saline water (ENVO:00002010), including plankton (ENVO:xxxxxxxx)" | depth 5 m | reverse complement strand
TGATTCCAGAAGACGCATACGATATTACCTGGAAAGATCAGGAACGTTACAAAGGATATATCACAGCTTATTGCGACATGATCGCAAGTAAACTTAACGGTCAGTATGGTATTGCTGCTGGTGTTGAGATTCTTCCGGAATCAGCCACAGCTGCGCTTCCTGCTGCCAAAGAAAACCCTACTGGTGAAGACGCTTCTTTGTGATGTCAATACTTGAATCAGGTAAGAAGGGGATCTTTCTTCAGGTACCTGCTGCGGTTTACTACAAAATGGTCGCTCTCGCTGCTGAAGAGCAGATGGATGTAGAACAGTTTGTATGTGATTTCGTCTTAGCTGCCTACGAAAACGCTCAGGCATTTAGCCGTCGGACTGGCTCACCGTTTCCTCGCATCCCCTTACAGCAGGAAGTTCCGTCTTCATCAAAGCCTTCGTAAGTCCAGCCACTATTCCGGATCGTTGAGTCGCTATCTTCGCTAAGAGGATAGCGATTTCTTTTACCTCTTTCATGTCATTGCTATCATTTATAGCTCGTTTGATCTTTTCTTCCCAAAAAAGATCTTTTGTTTGAGGTGTGAAATCAAGCTTGGCAAACATAAAATAGATTTATTTTTAATTATTCTACCCTCCTTCTAATGCAGTTTCTCATCGTCGCCGGTTTGCTATCAGCTGTTACTCTGTCGGTTGTTAAGGCCCACGGCTCACAATCCAAACGTGCTAACTTATGCAAAGAGACGGACGAACCGGCTCTCTTTATCTAACTGAACATTAGGAAACGATCAAGCATGACTGTCTCAGTCTTCAAAGCGCCTAACACTCGTAAATGTAAACATAATGAAAAAGAATGGCGTTTTAAACATCCTCACATTCCACAAAGTTTCTATGTAAAAATTACTGAACCAAAAAGCAAACTTGATGCAGAAACTCAAATCATTGCACACCGAAATGCTGTAGATGATTTTTTGATCCAACTGGAATTGATTGATCAAGAGCTAGAAATGCTTAAAGATCCGATTGACGAACATGTTCCTGATTACAAGTGTGAAATTTTTGAAGACTGTCAAGAAAAAAAGAAACGCTTGATTCTCGGTAAACGTTTTCATTTGAACGCTGCTAATGCATATTCGTATTGGTTACACTTACAGAGGCAAAGTGATTTAAACTAAAACAATACGCTTTGTCTCCATGGAAAAAAACGAACAACTAGATTCCTTAGTCGGTTTAGTTGAAGGGTTTACTCAGCATGGAACACCTCTCCAAGCACTGTTCGGTGACAAGATGGAGCTTGGAGTTATTCTTTTAACCTGTGCAATGATCTCCAACGAAAACTTAGCAGCTTCAATGGAGATCGATGAGCAAGTAGATAGTGCTATTCATTTTTATAACATTATTCAGGAACGCATCGGTTATTACCGTGATAACCAAGCGCACTCCTTAGAGAAGCTTTTGTGATAAATTAAGTTTAGCAATTTTAAAACCGTGCCCACTGCCCAGATTACTTTTCAAGTTGATGTTGAAATTAATTATGATCCGTTTACCGGAAAGTCTTTAGAAGAATTTTCTGAATTGGTTCATGATGATCTTGCTGATCTGTTATGGGAATTAAGACAAGAAGAGACAAAAGGCTTCTTTACCACTAAAATTAATTCGACTCTTGTAGACTAATGCCTCACATGGAAGGAAACACCATCATTGGATGGGATACGGTTGAAGAAGAAAAGCGTGTGCTTTTCATGAACCACATGTATATGATCGATGGGCGTGATAAAAAAGACCATCCTCTCCACGGTACTTACACCGGTCTGTGGCAAAACTTTTGTTTGAAGGAAGCTGGACTTGCCATGCGTGATCAATGGTTTGAACGCATGGAAGCTATCACAAGAGATCTTGCGGAAATGAATAAAACAGGAGATACTGAGTTATTCATTCCTACCTTTAGCGATTGATGCTTGACCCTAAAGATCCCAACATCAAACCACCGACTATTGTGGTTATGATGCCCTGTTATGGTGGAAAGATTTTTTTAGAAACAGTAGAGTCGCTGTTAGAGCTTCAGCGTGAAGGAATTGAAAATGGTATTGATATTCTTTATCACTTTGACCATAGGTGCTCACTGATTTCCCAAGGCCGTAGCCTTATGACCTGCGATGTATACAATAATCTTAAAGACTGGACCCATATGTTATGGGTCGATGCAGATGTAGGCTTCAAAATGGAGGATGTTTGGAAGCTGTTGATGGCAGATAAGGACATTGTTGGAGGAATGTATCCTCTTAAAGCTTTCCCTATTAGGTGGACTAGTGTTCCTTATCCCACGCTTAATAATCAGTTTGAAATGGATAAGAAATTAGTTCGTACGCATTATATTGCCAATGGTTTTATGTTATGTAAACGTGAAGCTATTGGAAAAATGCTCGATCACTACAAGGAAGAACTAGATTTCAGATATTGGGACAGCAGGTTCGTTGATCTATTTCAAACGATCATTGATAAAGATAAAGATAACCTGTACCTTACAGAAGATTATGCGTTTTGCAAACGTGCGAATGACATGGGACTAGAAACATGGGTTCGCAATGACGTTAAGCTTAGCCACACAGGCGTTCAACGCTTTTCAGAAACCGATCAGCAGACTTTGTTTGATCACATTAATGCAACCCTTCGTGCTTCTTCAATGGCTAAACATACAGATAACGAATAATCTATTTAAAAACAGATTCTTCTAAAGGATCTTTTTGATTATCTGTAATTGCTGCAGCTCTTTTATAAAACATGTTATTTGTTTGGCCTACTTTTTCTAGGTGGGCTTTAATTTTTTTCCAGTTATCTTTTGTATGTTGATCCACGGTAAGAAGCAAAGTTAAGTTTATAGTGAGCTTTATCTGCTTTACGAATAAGCTTTTGGGCTTCTTCGCGTGACAAACACTGCTCTGCTTTTACATTAAGTGATTGTAATTTTTTATATTGTTTCAATGGATTCATTTTGGTGGTGTCCTCCCGGTCCCTATATTTGTTATTAATGCTAGGACAGTTGCAGTCATCCCGGCAAATGTAACTTCAGCCCGTTTACCTATTTCTGGGCAAGCGCTCAAACCTCCATTGTCTATACAATAAAAGATACCTAATCCTAAATAAAATATCTGAGCACTAAAAATTATTCCTAAAAAACTTAGTAATACTTTTTCTTTTTGAGATAAATTCATTATCTTGTTGTTTCTTGCCAGCCAAGAGAAGCCAAGATATCTGACCCTGCATTATTTGTAGAAGCTACTAATATCAATTCAAAAGGTGTTGAAGTAAAATTATTACGTTCCAATTGATACTCAAATAAATTTGCACGGTCTAATACAGAAACCGTTGATCCTTGTGCTGATCCAACTGCATAACCAGCTGTTAATATTTCACCGTCGCCAAGGCTGTATCCTGTTGCTGTAATGTTGTATTCAACTAACGATGAGGTACCTGCGCTAACCCAGGTGCCACCAGTGGTTGATCCAGCTTGAATAAGTTGCCAGCAATAATTAGCATTGTTTGTAATACCTAAAACATTTAAAGAATCAAGAATAACAACACCATCTAAGCGGTTTGACTTAAGACGAATAGATATTAATGGGTACTCTGTTGATACATTTGTAAGATCTCTTGGAGAAGCAATTGACAGCTTGGCCTCTCTTGAATCACCATGGAGTTGATACCCTCCTTCAGATAAAACTGTTGCACAAATTTGTTTTAATGTACTGCTGCTAGCTGTTGTATCTGTGTTAATAATTTCTACCCTAATGGGTAAAGTTGCAGTTGTCATATATGTTCCTTGAACTACATTGGCATGTTGAAAAGAATGACAATGAATATAAGCACCATTGATAATAAATCCACAACGTACTGTTCCAGAGCCAAGCCATTCAAAATCAAACCAAATAATCTGTACTTTTGTTAGGTCTAATGTAAGACCTGATGGTCCTTTTCCGTCAAGCTTGTCTACATTCCAGTTGCTTTGGCTGATTTCTGTATTGACAACAGATCCCGTAACTGCACTACGTTTTACGAATGCAGGTTCATCTGTACCATCTAACTCTAAATAAATTCCATTAGATTCTCCGTAATATCCAAGACGTTGTTTTAAATTTGCCTTGGCTTCATTAAAGTTAAATGAAAGAATTGATAGTAACGATTTACCGGGTTGATAGTTAAAGACTCGTTTTGTTTCTCTTAAAACTTGAGCACCAGAGGCAGTAGTTACTGTCATGTCAATTAAACCTTCATCACTGTTATGTGACGATGATCCACCAGTTGTTGTAGATTCAACCCAATGACCGTTATCTGAATAACGATGAGATGAATCAAATAACGTAAAAGGATTTGAAACTCTTAATCGACCAAAAGCGTCTGCGCTTGTGGTTCCCGAGGTTGTAATAGTTGTAGATATTGGATTAACTACATATACATCTTTTACTAACTCGGAATTGTAATAACGCCCTTGAGCCATTTTGATAAATACTGTGTAATTTTATTTTAATAGATTTGTTTTTACAATTAAATTAATTATTCCTGCCATTATTCCCGTTGCAACTGCTTCTGTCCACCAAAATTCAAAGTGAGTTGGGTGTACTACAACATCAACTGATGCCATGCAAGCGGCTAATAAAAGAGACTCTTGAAAGATAGATAACTTTTTTAACCACGTAGACATCACTACAAATGCTAACACTGCTCCAAAGCTAGAGCGTAGTGCTATCACACAATGTGCTGCATTAACAGCTAGAAAGTTTCCTTGAACCATCATGGTCATACAGCTGACCCAGCAACCGCCGAGTTTTTGTAATAAATCTTTTCGTGCAGCTTGAGTGTTCATGGCAAGTAATATGGAAATATACTGTGTTGAGTCCACGTAATACTGTGAACATTCCTGATCCCTTCGATTCTACTCCTCTTCAACCTGAATCAGGAGAGGTGCAAACTACAGAAAAAGTGAAAGGTCCGCAGCCTAAATATAAAAAAGATGATAAGGTCACAAAGCTGATAGCTGAAATGATTAAAGCTGCATCAACTTGTGATCAACTGCGAGTGCAGGCTCATCTTATTCATTTTAATTATGAGGCAAGCAACTTCTTGGGAGTGCATAAGTTTCTAAAAAAGCAGTACGAAGCGCATAGTCAGCAATTTGATCGCCTTGGAGAACTTGTTCGCTCCATGGATTACCTGATGCCGATGTGTGACAAAGGTCTCCGATCTGCTTCAAAAGAGTGTGAGCATGTTGATTCATATGAGTCCAATTCTATGCTTGTTACTTATTATACGAACTTAGAAAAGTTTGCAATGAACTTGAAAAAAACCAGGCAAGCTGCAATCAAATGTGACGCACCTGACGTAGATCACTATTTAGCTGAGTTGATTGGCGAGCTGTTTAAAGCCAGTTGGATGATTAAATCAATGCTTCGTTAAAAAAAAGAGGGATTAACCCTCCTTTTTTTCTTCCATTAAACCGTTTTCAGGAGCACTTTGTTCTTGAGAAACAGGAAATTCGACTATATCTCCTGAGGTTGTATTACCCGATACATCATAGCCATTGTTTTGAGCGACGGCCAAAATGCCAGAGGTTAAAGCGTTGAGAAAATCTTCATCGCTCCAGCTGTTATACATTTTTTCGTGGTCATCATGTTCATTCCATTCGATAGTGATCGAGCCGTCACCATTCTCCGTCACGTTCAGAGCCATTAATCCGAGCCTCATACATGGCATCGTACTTAGATATTTTAGCCTTTTCTTTCCAATCGGGATCAGGCTCTGGCATCCATTTTGCTAACTCTTTAAAGTACTTTGCGAATCTGAGGGCATCTTCTTCAGCCTTTTTTGGATTGTCCATTTTCAAATTTCATCAGATGTTCTGCAAAATCGTCGGCAATTATATCCATATAATGAAGCGATTCAATCTTGGCAATGATATCAGTAATAGCACTGATCAAAATTGGATTCTCACGACGCGCTGTAAAAGCCAGAGCGTCACGCATTGATTCGTTAGCAGCGTTAACTGAAATTTTAACTTGTTCTGGAAGTGCCATTTAAAGTTTTTGTGTTCACTCTCACTCTAGCTACGTAAATACTGAGTAAAAGGTGTGAAAAACCGTCAAAGCTCCTTTTGTTTGAATTTTGTCATTTTAATGATACGTTAATAACATAAAGAGAGCAATCAAAATGAGTGCTTCAGAAAAAGTTTGGGACCAAAGTTTGCTGGAAGAGGCAAACAAGGGTGACTGTAGAGTTGTTATAAACGGTAAAAGACACTATAAAGTCCCGATGGGTGATGGCTATGCCCCATCCGTGACAACAGTTTTATCGGAAACCGCTTCAGAATCATCCAAGAAAAAACTCTTGGCTTGGGGTAAAAAGAATCCAGGGAAGAAAGAAGAGGCTGCTGAACGAGGTACTTTTATCCATGCGTGCATGGAACACTACCTGGCAGATGGCGTCAAAGAACCAGAAGTGCCTGAAGAATATCAAGCTTTCTGGAATGGTATGCCCGCTGTCCTGGACCAATTTGGAGAAGTTCTCTGGGCTGAGAACCCACTGAAAGATGAGTATAAATTTACTATTGGGGGTGACGGTATCGCTCGCGTCTGGGCAGTAGACCAAGGAAGAGCCTGGGTCGGTGCTCCAGATATTGTGGCTTACGTAAAAGGTAAACTAACACTCGCTGATTTAAAAACATCGGTCAAGCCGTACTCTCGCTACTTTCCTAAGGATGTTGAGAAAGGTTCTCAAGAGTGGCGTGATTTGTTTACAGGGAATATAAAATTTAAAAAGACGTTAAAACAACTAGCTGCCTACGATTTGGGACTGCAACAAACATTAGACATCAAGGTTGATCAGGCGGCAATTCTTGTTAGTACACCAGAAAGATGTCAGGTGTTCAAAATATCTCGCAGATTTCTTGATATGTTGCACGACGATTGGAAGAAAATTGTGCAAGAGTATTACCAACAGCTCGAAGAATACGGGCCTACGGATCATGACGCTTACTAAACGCTGTCAGAATCTAAAAAGGAGATACGGAATCACCCATGAAGACTATGAAAAGATGCTCAAGCTTCAAGGGGGCGTTTGTAAAATATGCGGCACTAATGAGCCAGGCTTCAGTCATAAATTCTTTGTAGTTGATCACTGCCATGATTCCAATAAAATCAGAGGGCTTTTGTGTCACAACTGTAATACTATGTTAGGTCATGCACGTGACTCTACTGCAACATTAAGCGAAGCTATTGTTTACTTAGATCAAGCTCGCGCTAAATGGAGTGCTTTCGATTCCTCATCGTCACCTTCCTGCTGTGCCTCTGGTGCCTAGTGATCGATTTCGTGGATGATATAAAACGAAGATTAACACAATTCCGAAAGAAACATTAGCCAAGAGGAGCTTTGTCGGCTGGCTAAGTACGGAGATCCGGCTACATTCAGGAAGCCACCACAAAAAAACCTTGATCTATTTCCTGAGCGGCGGATTGGCCGTCTTAGGATTAGAACATATCGGGGCACAATTCAAGAATGAAACACTCAATTCAATTGGGCCAGTTTTCGCGTGCGATGATGACAACGGTCGAAGACTCTGTTCCCGGTGATATCATCCTTGTTCCAACTCAAATGCATCTTCACGCTTTATCTTTAATTTTGGCTGACAAAAAGCCTTGTAAAGAAGTTAAGCTACAACTCATTGAGGGTGTGAACTGATGGAGGAAACGAAATTAAAGCAAGGTGAAATCCGTCTGGATTTGATTCCTAGCTCCTGGCCTTTGACGCCAATTGGTGAAAATAAAAATCCTTATCTGTTCGGCTGGCAGAAAAATCCGCTGAGTGTTGGGGAGATTGCTGAGCATCTTTACAGCAATCGCATGAAGGCAGTTGGCCTTTTGTCTGGACCAGTTGGTAATGAACCCTTCGGATTAGTTTGGGTTGATGTTGACGGACCCAGTGTTCGTGGACTGATTGAAGAAATGTGCGGTGCAAGCTTTGAAGCAGCCCTTCCTAAAACCTTGGCTGTGACCAGCGGACGCGAGGGTAGGGTAAGAAAATTATATAAAGTACCCAGAGATAAGTTTGATATTTTTATTCGTAATAAATATACGTGGCTTAGTGAAGGCAAAGAGAAGTTAGAAATTCTCTGGAAGAAAGCCCAAGGCGTAATCATGGGTAAGCATCCCAAGACCGCTGGTTATAAGACACTTGAAGATGAAGGTTTTGAACATGTCAATGATTTACCTGAAATACCAGAGTGGATCATCGCTCATATTGCAGCAAAGAATGCAAAAATGTCAAAGCCTCATCAGGAAAGGCAGAGGTATGTAGGCACCAGCTTTGCGATTAATAGTGAAATCACATTAGATCGTGATGTGCGATTGGCTAAGCAGGCTGTTATGCAGCTGCCTGCAGAACACTATGAGAATTATGAGACTTGGATCAGCGTAGGCCAGGCGCTACATGCTGTTGATGACAGTTGCCTTGATATCTGGATCGACTGGTCAAAGCAAAGTGACAAATTTAAAGATGGTGAATGTGAACGAAAGTGGAAAACTTTTGATCGAGAAGAAGGCCGTGGACTTGGTTCATTAATCCATGAAGCAAAAGCATATGGTTTTTCAATCCCACAAGAATACAAAGTTTTATCGACAGATGACGCAGAGGTAGAAGCAGCTGCACAAAAGATTTCTGAGATTGAAGAAACGATTGAAGACACGTACGTTTGGGAGGAAGAATTGCCACCTCGTCAACCAACTGAACCGCCTTCAGCTGAACAAACGTCTCGTAAACGGCAGCGCAACTTATCTAAAACAACGTTCAATGAGCTAGTTGATTTTACTATTCAGCAGTACGGAGGTAATTTAAAATTTTGTACTGCAGGAGCAGTCTTCCGTAAGTTCCAAGAGACTGGTCACTGGAAAGCATTAGATAATTATGAGTTTGGTAAAGACTTGATTGAAACCCTCGATCTGATGGTTCGGAATGGAATCATTGGCAGTTGGACCAGGAAAATGGTTGATGATTTGAAGTTAACCTTATGTGAAAAGTTAGCTCATGACGAATGGTATGAGGGAGACGATTACCTTCTGTTTACCAATGGTCTGTTGAAGATCTCCACCATGGAGTTCAGTGAAATTACAGGGCCAGTTAGAAGCCAGTGCCGTCAGCTATATCTTATTCATCAGCAACCTTACCCGTATTTACCTGAGGCTGATTGTCCACAAATTAAAGAGTGGTTGGCATGGACCCAATATGGACATGAAGATCGTGTGCAGTTGCTACGTGCATACATGAGAGCTGTGCTTCTTCAAGCACAATATGTGCAGATGTTTTTGGAACTGATTGGTTACGGTCGGACAGGTAAATCATCATTTGCAAATCTCTGTGTTGCATTAGTGGGAAGAGATAATACCGCCTCAACCCACTTCCGCGAAATGGAATCTAATAAGTTTGAACTGTGTAACTTTGCTGGTAAAAAGTTAATTCTTTTACCGGACCAAGATAAATGGGGTGGTACAGCTAATACATTAAAGGCACTTACTGGTGACGATATGTTACGTGGAGAGGTTAAGTACAAAGCCAATACCACCAGCTATCAGTACAAAGGAATGGTAATTATCACTGCAAACTCTGAAATCCAAAGCAATGACAAAACTACTGGACTTCAACGACGCCGGATTACGCTTTATTTTAACCGCGTATATAAAGGTCGGACCTCGAAAGGTCAAGTCCTTATTGACTTTGCTAAGAATGGTAACCCGCAAGGAAAGTTTGCCGCAGAACTGCCGGGGTTAACCAACTGGTTGCTCAGCATGACCGATGAGGACATGGTGAACTACCTGTGCAAACCTAAAGAATATGTTAAATCTTATAAGGCAGAAGCGTCGGAACGTGATCGGCGTGTCAGTCCTGTCCATGACTGGCTTCATGAGCACGTCGTGTTTGCACCAGGGGAGTTCACTGCTCTTGGTAGGAAACGGAAGCGCAGTTACAACGAAGACGGGAATCACGTCTACGCAAATTGGAGCACCCATCTGTATCCCAGCTACTTGGAGTACACCGAAGGCGTTGGTAACAAACCGGTGAACTACTCAAATTTCAAATCAACTCTGATTGAAATCTGTGAAACAAACGAGCTGCCAGTTAAAGAAGTGGTTGAAGACAAAGTGCAAGGAATGTCTGGGCTTAAGTTACGCAATGGTGCGTCAACAAAATCAAACATCCAAGCATTGCCTTCTCTTATTGACTACATCAACGACCCAGGTAAATATAAAAATTTGTACGAAAGTTAGGGTACACTTTCCATAATAGTTTTTACACCCATGAATAAGCGTCCTAAGATTCTTTGGTCCGGTGATGCTGTTGCGAAGACTGGTTTCGCACGTGTCACCGAAAATCTTGTTCGTCGTTTAAAAGATAAATTTGATATCGTTATCCTGGCCAATAACTGGTGGGGAGATGCATGTGAACTTCAGAAGGAGTTCAAGATGTATCCCTCATCTAATAGGTTCCAGACAGAGCCCTTTGGTGTTCAACGCATTGCTGAGATCGTCAATATTGAAAAGCCAGACATCGTATTTGTGAACAACGATATCTGGATCGTGAACCAGATCTACGATCAGATTGCCAAAGAACATAAGGCTGGCAATTTTAAATTCATCGCGTACTGCCCCATGGATTCTTATGAATGGACGGGTAGCCTGTTGGATCGCAGTCCCCAGTGGGACAAATTGATTATCTATACGGAGTTCGGCGCTAAAGAATTCTTGAACGCTGGCTATGATAAGGAAATCGCTGTCATCCCCCATGGCATCACAGCAGGTCAGTTTTATCCAACAGATAAGAAGGAGTGCCGTCGCCGCTTGAGCCTGGACCCTGATACCTTTATTGTCTTTAACGGCAACCGCAACCAAGCCCGGAAGCGCATTGACGTGACGATTGAAGCCTTCGCTCGCTTCGCTGTTGATCGTCCAGATACGAAGCTCTACCTGCACATGGGTCTTAAAGACCAGGGTTGGGATGTGATGTCCTTGTTTGGACAAGAGATGCGGAAACGTGACATTGATCCAAATGGCAGGATCATCATGACTACACAAAACCCAAATCCGCCCAACGTTTCAGTTGAAATGTTGAACATCATCTACGGAGCAGTTGACGTAGGTGTTAACACCTGTAAAGGCGAAGGCCACGGTCTCGTTAATCATGAACACGGTGCCTGTCGTCGTGCTCAAGTCGTGCCCGATCACACATCGCTAAACGAAATTTTTGACGGTGCTTGTCCCAAGATTAAGACACAGTTTGTTGATGTGGATATGAACTATAACCGTCGTATGCCTATCCCTTCGGCAGAAGATTTGAGCGAAATCCTTGGTCAGTTATACGAGGATCGAGAGCTTCTCGATAAGGTAGCTGATTCTTGCTACGAACGAGCCACGGATCCCATGTACCAATGGGACAATATCGCTCCTCAATTTGAAGAAATCTTTGAGGAAGCTTTGGTTTAAGTTGCAGCCCAATGGCTCCCGTGATAATTTACGGGGGCCACAATTAAACAACAAGTCAATTTTACTGTTCCAAGGTCAAAATCAATTCACGCTATCAACGCTTTGTCTTCTTACACACCTCTTCCTTTCAACTCATCTGTACTTCAGAGACACATCCGCCTCTCGGATAAATACCCCAGCGGTCTTGAGTGGGCTACGACTCGGGGAAAAAGACTTGAAGGAACCATGGCTGGTACATGGGTTAGGAAAAAAAATTACTATCAAGTGAGGGTGTTAGGTGGGCAATACAGTGCCCATCGTCTGGTGTACTTCTTAAGAAATAATGAAGATCCTGGTAACAATGATGTTGGCCATGAACCTTCTAACTACAAAAAAGATAACAGAGAAAAACTAATCTTGATTCCCCGTAACCAACGTAAAAATTACAACTTCTGATGGCAGCTATTATTCTCCCCTACATTCCAATGATCAACGAGTATACCGATAAGATGCTCGATGAAATTAACTTTTACAATGGATACCCCTGTGTTCATGGTCATACCATCAGGAACAAAGATAAAGAATGGTGTTATCACTGTGCTCATAAGATCTCACAAAACATCTGTGGATTTGATATAAATTATTTTGATAAAAATTATAAAGTAAATGTAAAAAAATTCTTACGGTTTGTTAATATTAAAGGCCCCTATGATTGCTGGGAATATGAGTATGACGAATTACGTCACGTATTTCCTTCTTACCGTTCAATCAATGCCAAGAAACGTGCAGATAACATGACGGCAATGAAAGTCATGTATCACGTTGCATGGGGAGATACAGGTAAACTTTATGTACAACGTAATACAAAACTATGCACCAATCCAAAGTGTGTTAATCCTCGTCATCTTAAGACGCATTTTAATCATGCTGTGCCGCCAAAGACCATTCATCCGCTAGAAACTGAATACGACTGGACCAAAATTAACCATTTCAATCATCTTAAAAAGGCGGGAAAAGTAGATGAATTCACGACGAAGCAAATTAAAACACGCATATTACATCCCACTATTGTTCCTGATAAAACGAAAGATACCTTCGATTAAAATAAAAAAAATGCAAATCAAATATAATGTCAAGGCGAGGTAGGGCAGCGACATCCAGTAGAAATCAATTCAACCCTACATTTCTAGGAGAGTTTGAAAATTTAAGCCTGCGTATTCTAAAAGGTAATTTTACTCAAAAGCATCGTGTAGTTGGACGTGCGGATACTGCAGTTGCATCTAATGGCGGTTTTGGAGGAGGTGGGTATAACGCCTGGTTTGAAGTTGAGCTGAAGGTTCCTGCTTGGATAATTCTTACAAAAGGAGCGCCACATCCTAAATACATTCAAGTTTCAGTCTATGACCAAAATAAAAATCCTAAAGAAGGGAGGATGATCTTTCAACGAGATAACCCGCCTATTGAACAGGTTCAATTTTTAAGCTCTAATGTTTTTGCTGCTAGGCAATATAGAGTTAAAACAGCTGATGAAGAGCTTGCTTTGCGTGCTTTTGGTGCACGTTTAAATCCAAATAATACATTTGATTATTATCCTTTCTTTGGGCACGTAAGTGCAACAAACTCAGATCTATATAACTCTTTCAACGAAAGTCGTCTCGATAAAGGAGATGACATGTACTATCCGTTAAAAACGGGAAGGTATTTAATTTGTATATCTTCCACAAGAAACGAGCCGCTTGATTACGAAGTTGGATTAGTAATTGAACCAGAGGACAATGAGGTCTTTATTCTTTGTGAAGATATATCTGTTGTTAACCTCGGTCTTGAAAGCACACTAGACACACCGACAAACTTTCAAATTGATTCTCCAGTAACTGAAAATGTGACGATACCTTCAGGTAGTAACGCTTTTACCAACATTCTTTGCCAAGTAAACAATATTTTTACAGTAACAGTAGAAGCTCCTGCAACCTGGCTTATTACTACAGAAGCTTCTGGTGAAACATCTTCAGAAGATGTATTGCTAGGCGAGTTTAACCCTGGATATTTAGATAGCTTTCATGATCACTCTTTTAATGAATGGCAGGCAGCATGGCAAAGAGATAATCGCTACAATGATGCACTTCCTGAGTTGTTTGTTCCTTTACTAAATCGACGGTAATACTATAATAGAAAAAACAGTTTTCAATGACTAAAAAACCATTGGTTAGCGGCAATTCTAACGACCTAATTGAGAAATACTGGAGTAGTGCAGCCGAAAAAAAGAAAAATAATCCGACCGAAGAGTTCCAAAAGTATTGCGAAGTTTTGCCCTGGATGGCAGAATGTAAGCAATACGATGTCTAATCAGTGTCCACTTTAATCACGAATGTACCACCTCTTAAGGTCTGGGTTAGAAAAGAATATCTTCGTGATTTAAGAGATGGTCATGGTGAGTATGCGCTTGGCTACACAGTTAGCATTAAGTCTCTCCCTGGCCGCGTGTTTTATTGGGAGGTGTTTTTACCTGAGTACGGAGCCCTGTTCGATAAGCTCCCGATCTCGGCTTTACTTCTCTGGGATTCGGACTCGCCTCATGAATGCCAGCCTCCCGTCCCTGACTTACCACTAGAAGAACTTCAATTTTGGAATTGTTTTAGCCATGACATTACAACCTTGGAAAAAAATCTTGTCTACACAATGGGGTGGCAAATCAGAACCAAAACCCACGGTTCTATCCCTGGGGAATATCTGTTTACTATTGACAGCTTTAATGGCGACCGCTCTCGGACTGATATCTCTTTCGCAGAGACGCCAGACGAACATAAATCCTTTAACATTATCGCGTTGCCAAACGGTCAAATTGCAGCATATCCAAACAACCGATGTCTTCTTAGTGATCCTTCGCTGTCCCCCGAAGAACTTAAGCAGCCTGACTTTTTAGTTTCTACTCGATATTTTCAAGTTGAAAGCCCTAATGCAAAATGGGGAAGACTTGGTGAAGCAGAAGAATATTTCTGGGAAACTAAATCAGAACAACAATCTTCTAGTACTTACATAACAACAACAGGTATTGATATTAATTTGCTTACTTTTAATGATGACGAAATTTACGACCGATGAAAAAAAATACAAAAGTATTTACAGAATGTTTACCGGACGGTCAGATATTAAAAGTACGTCTAAGTCTGAAGTACATTGTAAAGGATTGTCGTTTGTGGAACATTTCTTCTGCTGTATCTAAATCACATAGACAATTAAATGATTGGGAAAAGAAAAGAAAAAATAAACGCTCGACACAGTTGTCAAAAAAAATGACAGGCACTTTAGGTCCAAGTGTATTTGCCCGTATCATTAGAATTACTCGTAAACTTTACGATGAACTAAAACCAGGAGATGCTTTAACTTTTCGTTGTGAATCTTGTGTTCCAGATAAACAATATCGCGTGTATTCCAAATGGCTGCTAAAACGAGAAGAAATACCTTGGGAAACACTACCTGAAGTAAAAGGATTTTTTGTTCACAAACCTAAACAAAAAACTTTTTTTAAAGATTTGTACGGAGAAATATGCAGTTAGAATGTAAGTGTTGCATATCTACTAACCATGCACGATATTTTAGCTAATCCAATTACCTGGATTGTTATCGGCGCTCTCTCAGAGATCATCGGTCTGTCTCCCTTAAAAGAAAACAGCGTTATTCAGCTGATTCTTAAAGCAGTGCTTCAGCTTAAGCCTGGCGTAAAAAAGTGAAAGGTATCACTCCTGATGATGCTGTGTTTATTGCACAGTGGTCGTTACGGAGTGATAAACAACGAATCAAAGATGAGATAACACGACGTAAAAATAAGGCATTAACTGGTCATCGGATTGATGAAGCAATCCGTAAGTATAAAGAAGAAACTGGTTGGTACAATTAGTTATATTGAAAAATGATTATAATTCATCCAAGGGTTGGAACCAGAAAACCACGCCGTTTTTGTCTTCAACATGCTTACGCATAGCGTAAGCATTATCCTTGTTTAAGGTTTCGCACTTACGCTCAGTTTCTAGTTCCCAGCAAATGTTCACGCGGATTTGTTTATTTTTTTTCATTGTAATCTTAAAAAGTAATTAAAAGGATAGAAAAAATCCCCCAAAAACCAAGAAGTATTAAAGCAGCCAAAGCACCTTCAGAGGACATTGAATACTTTTTTGCAGATTTTGTATTTTTCAAGGCGGTCTTCATATCCGTTCCATCCACCATTAATACGATAACAGCAATCGTCAAAACCCTTAGTAAGACAAAGATATAATAGATCGTTGTCTTTAATCCAGGTTAATGCAGACCTGAAGGGATAATGATCAGCAACATAATCACAACCACGTTCAATGATAAGAGGATCATGCAACTCAGCTGCCAGGCGAGTGTAGTTATACTTACCAGTTAGCATTAGTACACCTGTACCCTTGTATTTGGGTCCGTCATAAGGACCATTGCCAAGATCTGTGCGGTTGTTGTATGCAGTTCCGTCTGCAATTTCTTTCATCCAACGGAAATTCCCTGTTTCATGCATAAGGTTTGCGATTAACATGCACATAGCTCCCTTGTGCTGATCAAACTCTGTTATCATCAACAGTTTATTAAAGTCGCCACAAAATGTATCATCAAATTTATAAGCAGCATAACCTGTTAATTGCTGCATAATCTCTGGAGTAATAATTCGACCCGAAGGATTGGCTGGGCCTGCACGATACATGCAGGCAAATTCATCAAGCTGATCGTCTGAAAGCTGTGACTCCAGCCAATTCCAAGCAGAAAGTTGATGTGACTCTTCTTTATACCACTTGGCTGCTTTACTTAGATTAATTGTCACTGGTTGCTCCTTCAGTGTAAATAATATAACAATTATTCATATTTTTTACAATTGTAATCACTTTAAAAAGCAAATATTAAAAATTTACCAAAACGTACCTGCAGCCTAATCAGGTTAGATCAGCACTACCGGCTGAAAAAATAACACTATCTGCACCTGTATCACTGCTACCAGCTGAAAAGATGACACTATCTGCACTTGTATAGCTCTCATCTTCACCATCATTATCTTCAAGCGGCGCAGACTGATTTGGAGCGGTAGTCCACACGTTATAGCTGCTGCCTTCAATGTATTGTTGCAATGCCTGCACCCTGCCTAAGTCTGCAAATGGTGCGGTGTCCTCTACGTCAGCAGTTGCTTCAATCGCTGTAACCATTGTTCCACACTCAGAGCGGATGGTTTGACGCCAGGTTTTCCACTCAGCATTCATTGTGGTACCACACTCTTTGGCTTTGACGACGCGCCAATCGGAAGGTTGCAACAGATTGTTTGCAGTTTCTTTGGTCTTAGCGATCCACAGCGTTTTTAGGTTGCTGTAGGTCTTAGGAATCAGGTTGCCGTCTGCGTCATAACCCCAGTAGAACTTTTGATTCCAAGTCGGGGTATTGTCGTCTTCCCAAACAATTCCAAGCGCTTCACGGTCTTGTGCGCTGCTCAATCTAAGCCACCCTGCCGGGTAATAAATATCATTATGCTCCCACTGTACATCGAGCCGGAGCTTTTTGTTGCCAATTTTATAGGTCATGGTCGTAAAGGTGATAGTTGAAGTTTAACGCGCACGGGCGTTGCTGGCGAAAGGATGCTCAGCATAGGCGGCATAAACTACCGTAGCGCCAGAACCGTTGTAGGCATTTCCTGTGGCTCTAATTTTAAATCCATTCGACAATAAATCTACAAATTCAGTGTTATCTAACTCGCTGTTCGCCAAGTTCGGCCTCAGATAACTGTCTGTGGGGTTGAATAGATTACGTTCACTATCTAAGACAAACCAATCACCACTACCGTCAGTGCGTTTCAGTAGGAGCCATCTCACCCGAAAACCGGTAAAGACTATCGGCCCATCTGCGCTGCCGTTGCCGATGTAGCTGCCGAAACTGCTATACCCCTCGACAGGTGCCCAGCAGTAAGCAATGTAGTTATCTCCGCTCGTGTTGGTTGTATTTCTGTCGCCAAGGGTAAATACAGAGGAACCTGGATTGGTAGCATTAAACAATGCTCCTGCGCTGGCACTTTCTGCTACTGCCGCATCAGCAGTTTCAAGTTCCATCCAATATCCTGAATTGAAATATAAGCCACTATGCTTAATGCCCCAGGCGGGACTGGATACTGTAGTGCTCCTGTTTTTTACAATAAGAAAACCAGGTACAGCGTTTAAACCATGCCCAACTGTTGCACCTCGTGTTCCATTGCCCGTATAACTAACAATCGAGAACCCAGCAGACGCATTGGCGCGGACATTAGAAGTGATGCTGCCGTCAGTGTTGCTGACCGTTGAAGATCCACCGTCCCAAGACCACCCAACGTATGTGTTTCCTGTAAGATTAACCGATTCTACTGCTCCTAGCTCGTAGCCATCACTAACAAGCCCTAATAAATTTGCTTGAACTTGATTTGCGTTAGTGGTATTAGAGTGCAAGTAGTTGTCATCGCCTCTAATTGCGTCTATCAAGATATGATTTTTTGCTGCATTTCGACGTTTTACCCAGACAAAATCTGGAGAAAATGCGGTTGATATTTTTCTATCCTGAGTGCTGTTACCGCTCCAAATGCTTGTATCAAACGCCGTCGAACCATCGGCAATCGTAGGATCCGGTAGATTCGTTGTGCATAAACCTGCTGCATAACCTGTTGGTGG
>CENS01005214.1_pt1 | contig 18232 bp, 11 predicted proteins | sample 530201 | NCBI WGS metagenome assembly CENS01 (sample SAMEA2619747, study PRJEB7988) | marine metagenome | biome: marine biome (ENVO:00000447); feature: surface water layer (ENVO:00002042); material: "saline water (ENVO:00002010), including plankton (ENVO:xxxxxxxx)" | depth 5 m | reverse complement strand
GGCATAACGGTCGAGACGTAGAACGGCTCAAAAATAAATACGGCAGGGTATCCAGAGCTTTCGTTCTTCCACTCCATCCTCATCTGAGGACTGCCCGTCGCGCTTTGCACCTCAGTTACCTTAAACGGGCTTCCCCCTAAGTTATTCCTGAGCGGCCAATATGTATTTAAGGCGGCTGTGGCAAGATCAGCTATGCTGTTATAGGTACCCCCTGTTCGCTTGGAGGCCTCTACATCGTGCTTCACCATATGCCTTTGGCCGAAACCAAAGGTCTTGTCACGATTACGACTAAACTTGTCAAAGCCCTTCGGCACAAAGACGGTCAAGGCTTTGTTGCCAAACAGAATCCTATGAGAGCCGTTCTCGGAGTGAGGACTTGGAGATGTTACTCTAGATAAGCTCGATGCCTCGTAGGCATCAATCGGTACACTGAACTGTTCGTTGTACCGAGAGAAGCTGTCTCTCTCTGTTAACTGCTCTCTTGAGAGACTGAATTTCGGACCTCTGGCTGCGCGGACTTCCGCATACTTTCGAGCAGCTTGGTCTGAATCTCTTCCACGCTCATTCCGGGCTTGATCGCTGTAAGTTCCAGCCGATTTGAGTTGTTCGATACCTTCTGGGGTTCTGACTTCATCGAATGTCCTTAGGTCAAATATAGCAAGCTGTTCTGCACTATCAGCAATATAGAGTGCGGTGTCAAGCTCATCGTAAATATGGACTGCATCAAGGTAGTACAGGCCATCTTCGGAGTTTAACCACCCACCAGCGTAGGTCTCGCGATTTGTCGAGTCCGCAACATCCTTCAAGATTTCTGCGTATTCGCGCACCGAGTCAGCGTTAAGCTCATCAGCCTTAACAGTTATCTCGGCAGCCTTTACGGGAGCGACAACGTAGCCAGCAGGGGCGGGCTGACCGTCAATCGTGACGGTAAAGCCTTCAGGGTTCTGCTTGATAAAGTTAAGAAGAGTGTTCTCCGGGGTTTCACGTTGAAGGGAGTAGCGAATTCGGCTGTCGGCAGGATCGAAGGTCCCCTGATTGAAGGCAGACTTGATCTGCTCGGGGCGGAAGGGGATGAAGATATCAGAAGGTCTCTTCACCAACGGTCCGAACCCAGAATCTCGGGCATTCTTTAGGATAACCCCGTCATGCCCGTTATTCTTTGCAGCGTCAATAATGTCGCTAAAAAGTTGCGGGTTATATTTGCCGCCTTCCATATCGAACGTGAATGGATTCTGAATAGAAAGGTAGACAGGAAAAGTTTGCGCTCCATACTGCCTTCGAGGGGGGTCGCCTAAAAAGGAGACAATTTTTTCGTTAATGTCACCGTAAATTCTTGAGAAGCGGTTATCGCCAAACCTATCGATATATTCATCAAAAGTCTGGGCGTAGCTTCCAGCTACCTCGGGGTCAGACGAGAAGAAAAATCCCTTACGCGCATCAGGCGCTCCTGTAGTGCGACCACCTAACGCTGCGTTGAAGGCATCAAAATCTTTAACTGTGCCGTGGTAAGCGACCAGCGGGCTACCATCTGCATCAACGACTTTGCTGCTGCGGAACCAATTCCGAAAAGCCTGTGTTTCTGGTTTAGGAGCTAACGAGAACTTTGGTCTTCCGGGGTCTGATCCGGCCCCTTCACCGGACGTAATTTCATCAAGTTCGAGACCATCTTCTTCTGCTCTTCCCGTGACATCGGCGGTTTCTGTTCCGACCCCTCTCCCCACGGGCTGTAAAACATTTCCTTCGGCATCTAACTCAGTCCTTCCTTCTAAAATTCTTTCAAACGCCTGAGCGTAATCAATGTTCAGGTTATCTTTGGTGCGAACGCCCAGCTTCTTGTACAGATTCTTCTCTGGATACCAAAGAATAGCCTGAAGGTCCGCGTTGGTTACGTCATACCCACTGTCGGCCATCTTTTGGCGCGTCTTGTCCATAATGCGGCGAACAGCATTTCGGAAGTTGCCCCCGGATGGGGAATCTTGAGGCTTGTTTTGCTGCGTTATGATTGCTTCAGCAGCCTTTGCCCACTCGGGCTTATTGTATTTTTTCTGACGGAATAGTGCTTGTACCTCGGGTGTCTGGAAGAGACGGTCATGCTCCAGACGAAGCTCATCAGCTATCTCGACCAAAGCGTCAACGTCGCCATCAATTTGTGCATCCCGAATGGAGGCTATCAAGAAATTGTTGCGGCTCTTTTCTGGATCGGCGTTAAGCCCCTTTATCAGCCTGTCTGCTTGTTTTTCAACAATTTCAGGTTTGCCGATTAATCGACCAGTTGCCCGACCAACAGTCCGCATCAGCCACATATCGATAGTGACCGGAGAGAAGTTCCCGTTCAGGTTTTGATAAAAACCCTGACCGATTTTGGGGCCAAGCAGAAAAGACCCGTAAACAACGGTGTCTACGTTCTCACCACTCGGCGGCTTAAAACCAGCATCCTTTAACTGCTTAACTGTAAACTGTTTATCAAAGAAGGCTCGAACACCTTGCGGACCCATAGTGTCCAACAGATCGTTCAAAAGAGCGAAATTACTCGCCATAGACTTGCCGTGCTTGCCTTTTGAGAAGTCCTCAGGGAAGCGCTGGTTCTCACGGAAATACTCGTACACTTCGGAAGTATAAACAGAGTTTTCCATAACCGGAGTGTTCTGGCTTGTTACCGAGAGGGCTGCCAGAAAAGCAAAACGGGCATCAGCATCAGTCGCTATCTCAGGGTACAACTGAGACGCCACCTCAATGGCTTCCGTAACTTTCTCGCTGTACCAAGTCGCCGCGTTGCCTGTCTCTTCAAGAGCGGCAATAGCCTCAGCAGCGAACACATCAGAAAGCAGTCCGTCCTTGCTTGTGTCCGATTCGATAGCTACCGGCTTGCCGCTCAAAACCTTTCTCGACCTTTCCTGCAACAGTCGGGCAACGTACCCAGTGCTGCTTCCAGTTCGGGGCAGGAGATTGTCATTGTACAGGAGGTCGAGGACAGACAGACGACGCGCCTTACCTCGTGGAGGTAGCGCTTTACCCGCTACTTCTGCGTTATCATGTTTTGAGTCACGCGAAGAAAAGACCGGGTCTTTTGGATCAATAGGCTTTCTTGCCAAAGAATACTTGCCGTCTATAGCTGCTTTTTGTCGATCTAGAGCCTTCTTCTGCTCTTTGTTTAAGCGCAGCCTTTGCTTTACTGCGGCGGGGAGGTCGGTAGCCCTGAAGCGGCGAACAACATTCCCTTCTTGCACAGTCTCGACGCCCATAATTTTTTGCGCCAGACCATCCAACTGTGCGGGGTATAGAGAATACTTCCCCTCATACGCATCTATTGGCGCATCTGGCACATCCATGCCTTCGGCAGCAGCAGCCGCCTCTGCCTGTCTTGCGGCTTCTCTGTTAGCAGGAGCAACGGGAGCAGACCGTGCGCCAATCGGAGCACGTAGATTACTAAAGATTTGCTCGGCAGATGTTATTTCTGCATTGCTTAAACCAGAGCCAATGCTGCGGAAGAAGCGCACAATGCGGTCGAATATGCTTCTCGGCTTGCCAGTGACCTTGAGGCGACCAGCGGCCCAATCACGAAACGCATCTGCGACGGCTTCTTCGTTTAATTCCTCCTCAGTTAAATTTCGGCGCTTATAAATGTCTTGGACATTTTCGTAAACCGTCAGCTTAGAGCCTTTAACCCGGCTGTTTTTCGCATACTTAACAAGCGATGCCATGTCAGATTGACTGATAACGCCAAGCTCCACTAAGGCATGTACAACTTCGTGGTTGAACACATCTTTCAGGTTATTTTTAACTTGTGCTTCGTTGGCCGCACCTCGCTCCGCAACATCCAAAGCGACTTGGATGACTACTTTTCCGCTACCCTCCTCACGGAAAAACACCCCCGGAGCAACGAGACCTTCGTCGGGGCTTACTATGGAATCAACAACTTGGACGCTGATCTTGCTGGCATCCAGTTTCGCCGCCCTACCAGCGGGACTGGCAGCAAACCTGTTAAGCTCGTCAGCGAGGGATTGCTGTATCTCATCGCGTCTGGATACAGCCTCAGGCGTGGGCGTGGTCTCTCCAAGGCGTTCTTGGAAGGCTCTGCTACGTTCAGGGATAGAGCGCGTATCGCCCTCTTCTCGCGTGGTTTCTACGACAATACCGGGACCAAGGGTCTCACGGGCTGGCATTTCTGGCTGCGCTTGCTCTTCCCTTGCGCGGGCCTCTGCCTCTACCTGTTCGCCTCTCTCTAGAGGTGTACGGGGTCTATTAAGTCTCTCTTCGTAGAACTGCCTACTGACCCACCTATTCTTTTTTGTGGGATGCGGCACAAGATCGCCACGATCCAAGCCAGCCTGTATCAGGGATTGCGTGGGAGCACCGCGTTTCATATCGATGTTCTTGGAAACCTCAGACTTTAGAACACCTTCCTCGCCCTTGCGTTTAGCAAGAGATATGGTTGCGCTGTACTGAGGGCCTGTAAATTCGGGTGTTTGGATAACAGGCAGTGCCTGTGCGGTTTCACCGGGTATCGCTGGCAGCCCCTCGATAGCGTCGATCATGTAGCCAAGCTGAGTAGGCGACATTCTCTCTATGTTTGCGGAGCCAGTATTTCTGCGGGCAAAGCGCTCAAAGCCAGCGTCTTCAACCAAAATGTTTTTAGACGCGGCAGCAGAACGCACATCTTCGACGGTGGCCGCTTCGGAGGAGGGTAACAGACCGTCGATTACCTCCTGAGAGACATTGTTATCACTGAGTTCCTCAAGGGTTACTGTGTCTTGAGCGCCAAGTGTACTGCGCCCAGTCTGGGTCCTCTTAACATTTATCGCTTGGGCTGCGTCCCCCGGAATAGAGGAGAAATCAATAGAAGGCGAGGATAGGGTTGCTCTCGCCGCTTCCAGTGTTGCGCCCGTTTCCTCAAGTTTGGCCCGCTTTACAGCCTCTGTAGCCTGTCTCTGTGTTTCGACTTCATCCTGAACAGCCATCATCTCGTTAACGGACACATTCAGCCGGTCACGAAATTCAGCCGCCTGTTCCGTAGAAGAGAAATTGGGGGAAACCCGGACACCCTGTTTAGAAACAACAAATATACCATCAGAGCTAGATGCGACCTCGTAAGAGGCTGGTGTTCCAACATCGTCAGTTACGACGACCTGCCCTTTATTAAAAGAAAGAGGCAGGTCAGAAGAGAAATTAGAAACAACGCCATCAACAAGACTTCCAATATCAACATCTGGATCGACAATCGGGACCCCTTCGTTGGAGAAATCAGGAAGAAGAGGGGTTTCTTCGGGCGCAGGAAGCGCAAGAGGCTCAGTATCTTCGTTGAAAACGGCAGCAGCATCGGCTGCAAGCTCATCTTCAGTTTTAGGTGGCGGCGGAGCATCATCCTCTACGCGGCCTTGAAATATACTTGTTCCTCCTCTGACTGTGCCACCGACGAGACCAGCGGCAACCGCGACCTCAAAATACTCATCCATAGCCTCATCGCTAGTAAGGTCCTGCCCAGCTTGAAGGCGCTGAAGAACTTGCTGCCCAATTTCAGTTGGAACTTCAGTCACTACGCCAGCGGTTCCCCCCTTTATGCCTCTTGTAAAGAGACCACCCTGCCTGATGGCCTTCGGAGTTAGTCCGCCAATAAGGAATCGGTCTGCTATATAATCAAGAAGGGCTTGGGGACCCGCTGCTAAAATAGCTGCGCTCTCGCTTACTTCCACGCGGTTACCCTTAGCAATCTCCTGCTTCTGAGCTTCTCGGTTTGATCCGTAGAAAAACGGAAGGTTGGCCGCTATACCGCCGACAACGCTGCCAATAAGTGCTCCGGGAATAGCGCCAACGCCGCCAAACGCAGCGCCGATCCCTCCGCCGACCTTGCCGCCAAGATAGGCACCGCCAAGAGTGCTACCAAGCTGCGGAACCTGAGCGCCCAAAGTCGCCGATATATAGCTAAGGAGGCCCTTCTCCTTAATATCTTTAGTCTGCAAAGCACCAGCAGAGGTTTCCTCTAACTGTTTTTTCTGAGCAGCAACAACATCAGCGCCGTATTGCTCAACACCCGGAAGGTCAAAAACACCACCAAAGCCCTCTATGGCAGAGCCATAACCTTCCTGTAGAACATCAACGCCGCGCCCTATACCAGTAAGGAAGTAGTTGCCCTCAAACTCTTCAGACTGAGCAGCCGTTGGCTGTCCTGCGGGCTGCGCCCCAGCATTATAAGGTGACCAAGAAGTTCCGTCGAAGATGACTATATCTCCGGCGTCGTTTTTACCCCATTCTGTTGGAACCCACTGATTATTTTCTAAACGGAGCGCTTCGCCGGTTTCTGGGTTATAGGCAGTGCTCATTTAACCACCCGGTGTAAAGCCGGGAGGTAGAGCCGGTCGTGTACCAGTTCTACTAGCGCCACCCCTTGCTTTTGCAAAAATACCTTCCCTTACACCCGGTCCACTCGGCAAGCTATCTTCGTAAGCCTCAAGAACTTTTAGCACATCGGCTCCAGAAGGTGACGTAGGTGAAATACCACTATCTGGATTGTCTTTATTGTAACGACCTATTAAAGCCCGAAGACCACCCGGCTTTGATTTATTAAAGAAGTCATCCACCTTTCCAGCAACCCGCGCTTCGTAATTAAGTTTAGAAAAGTTTGGTGCCTTGGGTTTAATGACCCCCATAGCCGCACCTACCGCTTCAAATTCAGAAGCGCCGGGGTTTTCCTTCATGTAGGCATTAAAGGCTCTGTCAAATAAATCCTTATCTGCCTGAGTCTTAAACGTCCCTATTCTAAGCTGGACGGCTCTATTCTTCGCAGCGTCCTCTAGTTTTGCCTGATCCGCTGCTGCCGTTCTAAGAGACTGTTGTTCTCTGGTCGCAAGCGAGAGGAGTTGAGCTTCGCGGTCTCTTTGTCCCTTCATCGCCGCTTCACGAGCGCCAAGCATTGCGTTTCTAGCTTTCATCTCTGACTCTTGCTGCTTTGCCTCCAGAGTCTTGATGTTGACATCCAAATCAACCATCTCGCCCATAATCTTGAGACCTTGGTTTTTGACCTTTTCATCACCAGCAGTGTAACCAATCATCGCATTGGTCATCGCAACAAGAATTGGCTGGTTACCCTTTATTACGGCAGCGGCGGCAGTCATAAACGGAAGCGGGCTTTTCTCAAGAGAATCCAAACGATTTTGATAACGGTCTTTCATGTCCTTCATGCTTTGAGGGACAGGCTCATTGGCCTCAACCTTTTTAAGTTGAGTGGTGTACGCTTCAATTATAGGCTTGAACTGTTCGTTCGGGTCCGAAATAAGATCGCCGTATTTTTCCCCAATGCTGCTCAACGTGTCAACTTCGCCTATTTTCGTAGCTTCGAGATTTACATTGGGAGCGGTATCATCAGATTTAGTGGCATCGGGAACCACGGGGGAAACCACGGGAGGCTTCACGGGAGGCTTCTGTTCCGGTACAGCAGACGTATCTCCCTTCACTGTCGCAGGGTCAATAGGACTGCTTAATTTTTTTACGACTGGCCCTTCACTCACGGGAGGATTCACGGAAGGAGCATCAGTGGAAGGAGCATCAGTGGAAGGAGCCGCTTGGGCTGATCCACTAGGAGGACTAGGTGGCGCAGGAGGTTGAAGAACATTCCTAAGTTGAGCAATGCTCGTTTGAAACGCATCTTGTTCTGCTCTGATGCGCGGAACTTCAGATTCAGGAGCGAAGTAACTTCTAATACCGGTCTCAAACGGCAGACTATCGGGGTTTTTTCTTTGAGCGCGTTCAAGGGTTGTTCTTATGGCATCGCGGCGAACTTTAGGAATGCCCGTGGCGCGTTCATATGCCGAGGGATCGGCGTAGCGTTCGCCCGAATCCATAATTAGTTGTTGAGATTGAGGATCAAGACGCGAAAATTGCAGGTCACTAAGACCAAAGGTTTCTAAATCTCTCTGTAGAACTGGGTCATACCCCATACCGGGTTGACTGCCAAAACCGTTCTCAGCGAATACAGTAGGCTTGTCATCTGAAGAGCCTCCCATAGATTTTAAGAGTTGAGAGACATAAGAAAGACCGTCTTCTTCCTTAGGCATTCTTGACGCGAGAGAACGTGCAGGGGCCGTGAAGCCTTTAGCACTCATTGGCATTGTACTCGACTCAACCTGAAACGGTGGCAATGTCTCCATGCCGCCATAGGCCCGCTCTTCAGTTTTTGCCAAAGCGGAAGCAAGGCCAAGGAGTGCAGGTATCTGACTCGCCGGGGCAGCGCCTTTCCTGCCAGCTTTTTCAAAACCAGCCTGTCTGGCTTGATTATATAGACGCGGAGTTCCTTTGGCCTGACGAGCACGAGCCGCAGCAGCAATTATTTCTTGACTGATCTCTGACGCTTGACCCGGATACTTTCCCCGTAATCCAGTCTGAGCCATTACCGTGGGCAACGGTTGAGTGGGGCCAGCCATTTGTTGAGCCATAATACCTTGGGGGTCAGGCCGAGGCTGGGGTGCCGGGTTAGCCCCAACTGCTGACATCGGGGACTGTGGCATAGCCTGTTGCGCCAAACGCGCAGCGACCGACTCCGCGTCCTGAGAAGACTGCTGTGCCGCCTGACGAGCCATTACATCGCGCTCCATCTCCTCAACTTCTTTGAGGCGGGCTGCGACCAAGAACAGTGGGAAATTACCAGATGGGTTCTTCAATTCCTCTTTGAGAGAATCCCGTGGCATTTTTTTAATCAAATCATCTTTTTCAATGATCGACATATTTGTGACGGCCATGATTATATCCTATCCCAAAACACTTCTTGCCAAACCAAGACCACCAAGGCCAAAGCCTAAAAGCTGCTGTGCATTACTAGGCTGTGCTTGGAACTGTGCGGTCTCGCTAACTGGACTAACAGGGACACCACGCAAAATACCGCTTTGGAAGGCAAGCTGTTGACGGGGAAAATCTCGTTGAGAGATAAAATCGGAAACTCCGATATCAAGCTGTTGCTGATCCAAGGCCTGACGTTGCTCACCAATTTGGCGAAGAACATCAGCTTGACGAAGACCAAGACCAAGCTCTCCCTCTCCAAGAGCAGCGACCTGACGCGCAGCATCGAGACCAATCTGCTCACCGGCCAGCCCAAGACGGCCAGCTTGTTGCCCAGCCTCTTCTCTCAAAGCCGCTGCTCGGAGGCCAGCGGTCTGATCTGCCGTAAATGCTCTCTGGCCTTGATCAAACGCCTGTGCTCTTTGCGTAGCTTCCATATCAGAAAGCCTGTCTTCAAACCTTGAGCGGGCAAGCTGATTAGCAAGGCCCTCACGAGAGCCGCCGAAAGCACCTGCTCTAACTGCCGCGTCTGAAACCCTCTGGCCCTGATCCTCTTCAAACTGACGACGAGCGCGGGCCTGTTGTACGTCGATGACGTTCTCAACAAAAGGATTCATGTAGCTTTGAGCTACACCAGCATCGGTAAACCTTCCTGCGTCAATGGCTCCGGGAGTGTAGCCCGGTTGAAAATCCAATGCTTCCTGATAACGACCTCTAGCCGCCCCGAATTCTTCAGGCGTACCTGCCTCCGCTAAGGTCGCTGCCTGTTGAAAGGATTGCTCTTGCAACGGGTCAAAGCCAGCCAGTCGCTGCTGTTCGATTGGAATATAATCTTCTTGCGAAATAGCCTCGCCACGCTGCATCAAGCGCGTGAAAAAGGGTTCAGCGTATTCGGGCAGATTACTGGTCGTAGTGGTGACATTCTGCGGCTGTGCTGGCGGCGGTGCGCCTCCTCCTTTACCCATCTACTTTCTCCTCAAACATTTTCTCGAACACCACATACTCAGGCGTCCAACCATATGGTCCGAGAACCTTTTCAAAGCCATTGCGACCAGTCATTTCAAGACCATCACAGCTATTGTCTTTTGCCCAATTCTCTAATGTGCTCAACATGGGATCACGCCATCTCATTATTTTTGTGCCACCTAAAAACTGACCAGCTAATACTTTCTTCTTCGGGTAGCTAACAAACCTCGTTGTCAAAGCCGCAATAATCTTACTTTTCTCATCAAACACTACCCACAAATGCTGCTCAAAATTAACAATTTCTTTCAGAATATCCTTCATGTCGTATCTACCATGAGCAGAGCCTATAGACTTGCCTAGTATTGGTTCGACCTCTTCCCAAACACGGCTGACATAATTAGGGTCAACCAGAGAAACCTCAAGATCAGCCATAAGCCATCCGAAGCTGATCCTCCTCAGCACTTCTTACCATTGCGCCATTTTTCGGCGTAGGCGGCAGACCCGCTGCCATAGCCCGTCGCGTAAGGCTTTCCGCAGGTTCCACATACTCATTCTCACCAATACGCAGATTGGCACTTTCCTCGCCGGTCTCAGGGTCAACAATCATCCCGGCGATAACGTCCTCGCCTTGGATAGCCCCATCCTTTACAGAACTTTGACCATCAGCGGGCTTTATAACGCCGCCCTCTTCACGAGGAGTATTCACTGCATCAACAAGAGCTTGATATGCATCGAAACCAAAGGTCTCAATAAATTCTGACACCGCATCTTGAGCGGCTTCATCTTCAAGTACACCCTGAACAGCAAGCATCGCATTATCGTAGACAATGCGCTCTTCTGGACTTTGAGGCTCTGAATCTTGGGCTGGAACGGACATACGCTCGTCTAGGTTATTTTTAACCTCTTCCGAGGCTACATCCATCAAACCTGCCATCACCTGCTCTTCAGGAACCCCACCATTAGCCATTCTCGTCATCGGAAGCACTGCCCTCGCCGCTGCGTTAGGGCTGTACATTGCGGGTCTCGGAGCCATCATTTGAGGCTGAGGTGTCGCATTAGATGCAATTTCCTGTGCGCTCTGCATAACAGCATTTCTAGCAGGATTACTCATAACGCCACCCATTGACGGGTCTAGCTCACCACGCTTCCCATCCTGTGCGAAGTAGCTAAAGGCAGGGTCAAATCCGGGGCGGTAGTCAGCACCGGGGGTTAAGCGTGTGCGACTGAGAGGAGCCATAGGCTCAGTGTTATATCTGCGCCTAGAACCACTAAAACCAGCGTAGTCGTAAGGCTCTTCATCAAAGAGACCTGCACCGGCAGCCGTAGAACCAAGGCCACCCAAACCTTTTGTGGCTGCGTCAAGATAACTAACACCACCGGGCTGCCCTATTTGGGATATCCCCTCACCAAACAATTCTAGTTTACTAGGGCCGGTAGCAGCGGAATCGAAAGCCGTTGACAGGGGTGCGTTTCCGAAAGCAGCATCCTTGTAAGTGCTCAAAAATTTAGCATTTCGAGCCGCGTCTGTTGCGTTCACCATACCTCCAGCCGCTTGATTGGCCGCGTCTATCGCCGCTACGTCGGCTTGAAGGTTAGCCGCCGGGAAGTTTTGAGAAGAAATAAAGTTTCCGCCACCAGTATAGTTAATCGGCCCAGAGGTGGGACCAGCATTAAATCCCGCGCCCACATTGATCCGCGCATTTGAAGCGCCTGAAGCAATACTATCCGCGATTGGAGTCTGAAATGATGGACCGCTAAAACCGCCACCCAAAGCACCATCAAACGATCTTGCAGCAGCACCGCCAACGTCGAAGTTGCCGATACTACTTGGCAATCCACTACTTGGCACCAGCATCCCGGCGCCGACATCAACCGATGGTCCAATAACGGAAGGCGCAGTAGCGGTGTTCATCCCAATTTGCCCCGTTGATGCTCCTGCTCCCGTCACACTTGAAGGGGCAGCACCTGCCGCCACACTAGGATCAGCGACACCACTAGCGCCAACACCTTCAAACAAGCTGCCTAAGGCGTAAGAGCCAAGACCAGCAAGGATACCCTTACCAATGTCGCCCGTGGTAATGGCCGTTGTGGCCCCGGTACCCAAGGCAACTGCCCAAGTCGGAAGACCAAATGCAGCGCCAGCGACACCAAGAACAGTCGGAAGAATGTCCTTAAAGTTGAACATCTCAGGCAAGCCCGTTTCCGGGTTGATGGTTGCGCCATTCTCAACTAAGCCGCCAAGACCGCCGATGGCTGTCATAGCGTTAAATTCATCAGGATTCATGTGAACGAGCATACTGTCGCCGTTACGACCCTGCTGCTGTACGCGCTTGGCCTCACCCACAAGGCCGCCACCTTCCATTAAAACCGCATCTGGCGCTTTCTGCCCCTCAAAGTAATTGAACATCGGGTCCATTCCCGGCTCATAACTTGGTGGCGGCGTAATGGGGACGCGGGGGCTGGGGTTGTATTCTACTAATTCAGAACCCTCTCCAAAGATTTGATCTGTGAATTTTTGTTGGACCGAGGGCATACTCAAAAGAGTTCCCCCGATGCCACCTTGTTCTCTAGCAGCATCAAAAAAACTTTCAAGGCCAGCACGGGTGAATTCTGTGCCGTCGCCAGTGGTTCCCACCATTTTCTGAGAGGTAATGGTAATTGGCGGGTTAGATGCTTGATCGACTTGAGGATATATGACAGCCATCAAAAAACTCCTAGGAAGTACTTACCGTTACCGAGCCAACAGCACCCGCCAAGGCGGAAGTAAAATTGTCTTCAGACCGGGCGACTTTCAAAAAGCCGTCCTCATCAACATAAACATCACCGACCCTAAGGTCTGCAACTTCAGTCGGCAAAGATGTCAATATAAGCGTTGACCCCCTAATGTTACCTGTTTCTTGCTCTCTTTGAAAGAAAATCTCTAAGGTTCTCACCAAAGAGTTCATGTATTCAGTGGAATACCCAGACGTAGGTGTAGGCAGAGTAAACGATTGTATCTGACTCCTTTGAACAGAAGACGCCACTACCTTCTCCCATCAGGTCGAATATCTATGCGCGGAGCACCCAAGCGCCAAAACACGCCCTCTTCGGTTGACTGCACTTTAACCGACATCTCTCTGCCTCTGAGTCTTATAAACGCCTGTTCTGTAAACTGCTCTACATCAACAGTCTGACTAGCGGTTACCGTAGATGACGACGATGTGCCGAAAGATTGGCCGGGAAAATTACGCGGGAGAAAAGAAAAGGTTGCGGCAGGGGCCGAAGCAGACGATCCATTAAAGCTCAAATCGGGAATTACTCTAGAGGCAAACTGAAGCCTATCCCCGTCTCCAATTTCAAAATCAGAACTTTCTATAAAAGCTGTTATGGGTGCTGGAGGATTCTGACTCCCATCATCAAATCCATTATCGTGCGAGTACAAGAATCCATCAGAGCTTGCTGCATTCGGAAACTCTCGCTGGCTTCGATCTATCCAAGCTGTTCTTTCAAGAGAACCTGTATACCAAGCCTTTTCAACAAAATTGTATATGACGTACTTATCAATTTCTGTCGCGTCACTCGAAACGTAGAACCATATAACTTCCCCAAACTCGTAATTGCTGCCCGCAAAGAACTTATTGCGTTGACCGAAATTCATGTTTTGGAAAACAAAATTGCGTACAGAGCACGGTATTGACGTTACACGACCATCGTATGCATAGAAATTATTTGTACCCATCCAAAACGCCGTATCCCCGACTGCCACATGGGCATTTGGACCTATAATTGTGACATTTTGAGAAAGAAGGGTTTGACCAAAAATAAAGGGTGAGCCTACAAATCTTAGAGAATGAAGGCTTCTGTCTGTCCAAACGAGTATTTCTTGTCTGTTCTCAAGCGCAGTAATAATCTCTGAGCCATTATTGATTCTAAGATCACCGGCTGTATTTGTCGTCGAGGGGGTCCACTGAGTTAAGGACTCCTGATCACCCCAACGTATTAAAAGAGGATCAAATCCTCCACTCGATAGATCGGTGGTGCCAAGGGCAACAACATGCCTGTCATTGTCTGAAACAAGGATAACACGCGCTGCTGTAGGGCAACCGGAGGAACCGGAAAGACTAGAAAGCTCCACTGCCCTGTTACCGAAACCCGAGCTTGCGTCCCAGTAATAAATACCGCCACCCCAAATGTTGGCTAACAAATCTTCACCAAAGTTGTCCTGACGCCATAGACGAACGGTTATAGTCTCGGTTGTGCCTGTCTCCACCGGCACCCCCGAACCCCAACCAACAAACTCGTTTGATTCGACAACTGTTGCACCGGAATCGTGAGCAACATTATCAGTGCCAAGCTGACCGCGCACAGCACTTGTCAGGTCATTAGTCGAGACGCCAGTGTATGTAATAATCTCGTTGTCAATCACGATGGTTCCGACATAAGTAACCGAAGCGCTTGAAGAATGCGCTGCTTCCGTTGTCCCGTTAAAACCACGAGTTAAAGAAGAAATTTTATTGTTAGTGGTATCTACGTTCTCGTACTTAATCTGCTCAGTACCAATCTTTACTATACCAATCCAAGGAAGGCCGGAGACCGACGCAACACTCATTTCCCCGTCACCGATTTGCAAGATCGCTGATAGCGTTGTCGAAGCCGTGTCAAAGCCCGTAGCGCTTGTCAGAGGAATAGTTGTGGCTGAATCGTTAATACCACCAGAGAGCGTTGTTGTTGTTTTACCAGAAACAGTACCGCCAAAAAGACCTGCGCCCCAACCAAGACCTCCTGAATCACTCGTCGCCGCGCCAACCGTAATTTCGTAAGAAGCTAAAACAGACGAGCCACCCCCAGCCGTAGAGCCAGAAGACGACGAACCGGTTGTCACTATGTAATAATTGTTTGAGTCAATTATTTGCGTAATGACATGAGCAGTATTTATTTGAGCAGCCGTAATTCCATCAAAAGTGGCAGCCGCAGCAAAAATTACAGTGTCTCCTACCGCAGCGCCATGCCCAGTATGAGTAACATTCAAAGTTCCTGTGCCAGAAGTTAAGGTCTGGAATGGGTTAGAGCCAAGGGTGAAATTTGATATTCTCAAAGGCGTCACATTATGTATTCCGCCACCCTCTTCAAGTATTAACTTTTTCGAGGTTCCTATACCCATTAAGTCTTGGCCGCTAAGAGTTGACCAGTTAAACAGAGAGCGACAAACCCCAGAAAATGCTGTCGAGTTAATTTTAACCCAACCACCCATTTTTTGAGGTAGTCCATTTACAAATCTAACTTTATCACAGTCAAACCAACTGCCCTCACCAGCGTATCGGGTAAGGTCTTTATTTATTCCGGGCTTGAAGGTCAATTTCTGTAGCATCTAGCACCTAAAAATGTTTCACGTGAAACATCACTTCTTTGCTTGAGTGAAACTAGTGGCACCAAAATATACCGCGACTAATCCAGATAGCCCATAAAAGATTGGACCTATTGGAGCATTACTATACGACGATGGATTTATTAGGACAAAACCTACAGTAACACCCATTAACGCAAGCGCAGCCCAACACATAAGTCGGCGATTAATCTGGTATGCTTCCTTATCTGGGATGTTGTCTACTTTCTCGTCAGCCATTTTATTTTCCTTTTAATAACGGATTGTCCAACGCCCTCTGAAGCGTCTTGTTTAATCGATCTTCTAAGGCGTCGAGTTTAGCATCAACGCTGTTGATTTTGCCGTCAAATCTATCGGAAGCAGAGGATGTTATATCGCGCAGGGTCTTCTCTGCTTGCCTCATTGCCGAGCGTGTATCAGCGTCAGCATCGCGAGAACGTCTGTCTACAGCACTAATAGCCCCGTACACTTTACTGCTATCGCTGCGCTGGTCTTCCCTTAAATCTCGGGCAATTTCTTGTATCTCGCTAACACGAAGCCGAACCGACGCCATCTCCTTTCTTACTGCTTCAACGGTTTCGTTTTGCACCGCTAACTCTTGTCGTATGCCTGAAAGATCAGGAGCCGAATAGCTGGCTATTTTTTTCTTCATGCTTTCGTAGTCTTTGTACACTTCAAACGCGCCATATAAGCCACCAACCAGCGTAGATAACGCAAGAAATACGGCCACCATCTTGCCGCCTTTAAACTTAACACCTGCAAATTCAACTTCAGCCATGTCAGCGTTTCCAATCAAGCTCTACGAGAGCGTTGTGCGACCCGTTTGATTTGCCGAACAAGGTGTAATTCTGCATCCTGTCTACTAAAGAAGGCCCATCAGGAACTTTTGCACCTGTAAAGAAACCGGGTGTATCAACCAATACTAATGGTGCTGCAATCTTAGGAGATATCATGCCCATAGCCACCATAGTTGTGGTTTGAGACGCTGCTGAATATCTCTGAGACGGAGCTATCTTTGCAACAGCCTTTTCAGCCGCTGCCTTAACTTTTTCCTGTCGGCTTTTGGGTTTTGGAGGAGCCTGTGCCTCTCTAGTCTCCGCCGGGGGTTCTACAGAGGACTCCGGTTCTGGCTCAGTCTCGGACGGTTGAGGTTGTGTTTGCGTTTCTGCTGGCTGCGCCTCTCGTTCTGGCTCCCGCTCAGAAGACTGCTGCGGTTGCTCCGGTTCTGGTTCAGTCTCTGGCTCTTGTGAGCGAGGCTGTTCTACGGAAGGTGGCGCTATATCCTGTTCTATTTGAGCCTCAATGGCCGCCTCTGCGCGTACTTCCTGTTGCTGTTGTTCCATAGGAGGTGGCGGCAGGTCAATTTGAATCGGCGCTATCTCTGGAGGGGGAGGTGGCGCAGATGGAGCTTGCGGCGCAACGGCAACAGCGATTGGGGCCGCTGCTGGCGGTGGCGGCAAGTCAACTGGAGGAGGAGGCACGTTAATCTGAACCTGAGGCGCAGACGCTATAACATCGTTCCGCACAATCTGGTCTAAAATCTGCTGCTCTACTACCTGTTCATGCGTAAACGTAAGCGAAGGCTGCGAGAATTTAGGACCAAAAAATCCAGAGTGAAACCCGGCATCCACGCCGAATAGCTCAAACTCCCCCGTAAGTATGCTAAAGCTGTTTTCTTGAACGGTATCCGTGAAATCAAATGTGCGAAGACCACTAAAATCTAATTCAACCTGACGCTCAAACTTCTCAACTACTGTATTTGTGACATCAAACAACGCTACCGTTAGGTTAAAAATATCGCGGCAATCGCCGCCCTGCGTGATGCTGGTACAAGTGGATAGCGTAGCGTTGCTAGGATGACTGTCCACGGCAACCACGCTATTGAGGGTGAAGCCTCTGCGAACCTCATCCTCGGTCAATGGAACATCAAAAGAGCTAGTATAAGTCCCGCCACCCGCCGTAGCGTTACCTGTGCAAAACTCCCCGGCAGAACAGCCTCTTGCAGAACCATCAGATGTCGTTGATCCACTCGTTGTAAACGAAGAAATGTCAGGCAAGACATTGGTCGTCGTTACAGTTTCCGCCAACGCAGAAGACGACATAAGCAGAAATGCAATCAGCCAACGCATCAATCGCCTCCGTACCATTCTTCTTGGTCAGGAAAATTAACGTGCTCGGAATCTTGTTGAGGCTGCGAAGATGCCGTTTCCGCTTTTACCTGCAATCGCACAATAGAACCTTCCGGTGATTGTTCTGGATTCTTGAGCCACTCCTGTTTCGCCGCGTCCCCAATCTTGCCCATAAACGGGCAGGGTGTCCCAGCCATCCAAAGACCGTCAAATACTCGAACCTCTTGGCAAAGAATGCTAATGCCCGCGACTTTCAACCCCATACCAAATACTGACCGCGCCAGCTTTATCCTCTCGCAGTTTAAGTCACGAGTCGTTGTGCCACCGGAAACGCCAAAAAGACCAGTTTGCAGAGCACCGCTGGTTCCGACCTGACAGATGTCGTTGTTGTTAACGACTATAGAAGGACTAGATGCTGTAGGTGGTGTTTTATCAACTACTGTTGAACTACTCACTGTGGCAGAGGTTACTGTATCGACAGCGTAGGCTGGCAAATTAAACAAAAGAGCCAGAAAAACGACAACCAGTATAAAAGTTGCGATCCACCGGGCAGACATTTACATTTTCCACAGCATTCCAGCCATCATCAAAATGACGGCACCGGCTGCGCTAATCATAATAAGCTCCAGCCGTTTAATCCGCTCGATTGTCTCTTTCCACCTCTCCGCACACACTGCTTCGTGTGTTTGTAATTTGGCTTCAACATCCTTAACAGTTGCCATTAGCCAAGCTCCGGCCAATCATAAAGGATACCGGACTTATTTCCTTCTGAGTCAAAGGTAAGAAACAGCGCGGCTACAGCATCAGTGTTTGCTGCACCATCAATCGCGCTTTCCATTGCAGTTGCTTTGGTTCTGATCGCATCGCGCCAAGTCTGGATGTTTGAGGGGATTGCGGTATTGTTATCAGCCTTACGAACGATGGCCCAATCTGTCTCAGCCAGAAGAGATGCCTGTTGCGCCTTTACTTCAGCCTTTAGCTGAGAGCGGACCCCCGGCTGCATAATCTG